>ERZ1023266.8-NODE-8-length-166663-cov-50.762088_pt1 | contig 166663 bp, 170 predicted proteins | sample MGYA00380462_ERZ1023266 | MGnify/ENA primary metagenome ERZ1023266 (study PRJEB33173, sample SAMEA4830414) | metagenome | study: EMG produced TPA metagenomics assembly of the PRJEB25223 data set...
ACAAAGAAAGATGGCTTGGCGAAGTGAAAACGTTTGAATCTGACGAAACGAGAAATGTAAAGTATAATAAAAAGCAGTCATAAGATGATTTCAATTAGAAATCAATTTATGACTGTTTTTCTTACTATGTGTTAAATTAACAATGAATATAACATCTTATTTTCATTAATATAAATATTGGAAGGATCGAAATGATTTACACGTTGTTTGAGTTGTATTAAATCATCATGATCTTTAAGTTGAATACCAATAATGACAGTACCTGTATTTTGAGAAGATTTTTTTAAGTATTCAAATTTAGTAATATCGTCTTGAGGTCCTAATACGTCATTTACAAATTCTCTCAATGCACCTGGACGTTGAGGGAAATTTAAGATAAAGTAATGCTTCATTTCTTCGTATAGTAATGAACGTTCTTCAATTTCTTTCATTCGATTAATATCATTATTACCACCACTAATGACACAAACCACTGTTTTACCTTTAATATGATCTTTATAGTTTTCAAGCGCACTTACACTTAATGCGCCAGCAGGTTCTGCTACAATTGCTTGTTTTGAATACATATCTAAAATCGTAGAACAAACTGCACCTTCATCTACTTGAACGTAATCATCTACATTTTCTTTTGCAATTTCAAATGTAATATCGCCAACTCTAGCTACAGATGCACCGTCCACAAATTTATCGATATTAGGCAATGTGACTACCTGATTATTTACCACAACAGATTCATACATACTACTTGCACCTGAAGGTTCAACACCTATAATTTTCGTGGTAGGTGAATAGGTTTTAAAGTAAGTACTAATACCTGAAATTAAACCGCCACCACCAATTGCGGCAAATAGATAATCAAAGTTAACATTGTCAGACTTTGCTTGTTCTAGCATTTCTTTAGCAAGCGTACCTTGTCCAGAAATTGTATGAACATTATTGAATGGATCTATAAAGTTCATTTGATGTTCACTTGTATAAGTTAAAGCTTCAGCTAAACAGTGATCAAATGTATCACCAGTGAGTACAACTTCAACGTTACTATTTCCAAAGAACTTTACTTGATTTACCTTTTGTAAAGGTGTAGTGACTGGCATAAAGATAACAGCGTTTAAATTAAGTTTTTTAGCTGTATAGGCAACACCTTGAGCATGATTACCTGCACTTGCACATGTAATACCTTTACTTTTAGCTTCATCTGATAAAACAGAAATAGCGTTGTAAGCACCTCTTAATTTAAAAGAACGTACCCATTGTAAATCTTCTCGTTTTAAATAGACTTTACAATCATACTTTTGAGATAAGTAATGGTCTAATTGTAAAGGTGTTTCTTTGACAATATCTTTAAGTCTTAAAAATGCCTCATCGATATCTTTCGTAGAAACTGTTGTTTTGACTGTCATAATATTCAACTCCCTTAAAGTGATTTTTCATATTTTTCTATTAATGATTCATATTGTAGGGTGATTGCAATGTCATCTAAGCCATTTACAAGTTTATTCTTCCAAGTTTCATCAATTTCAAAATGGAAACGCTTGTCTGGTGATGACACAGTTTGATTTGGTAAATCGACCTCAATTTCAACATATTGTGCAAGATGTTCACGGGCACTTTTTTCTAAAACGATAGGCAACATCGCATTTTTAGTGCAATTCATATAAAATATGTCACTGAAACTTCCTGCAATAATAATATGAAAACCATAGTCCTTAAGAGCCCAAGCAGCATGTTCACGACTTGAACCACATCCAAAATTATCTCCAGTAATTAAAATAGAAGCCCCTTTATATTGTGGTTTGTTAGGATTGAAATCAGGATTATCTGAACCATCAGGTAAGTACCGCCATTCATCAAAAGCAAATGGACCAAAGCCACTTTTTGAAATACGCTTTAAGTGTACCTTAGGAATGATTTGGTCTGTATCGATATTGTCGTTGAAGAGAGGGACTATTTTACCTTTATATGTTGTAATAGGTTTGATTGCTGCCATTTAAACAACCACCTTTCTTACGTCCACAAATTTACCATGAATAGCTGCTGCTGCTGCCATAGCAGGGGATACTAAATGTGTTCTTGCACCTTTGCCTTGTCGTCCTTCAAAGTTTCGATTACTTGTAGATGCACAATGTACGCCCTCAGGTACTTGGTCAGGATTCATGCCTAAACACATTGAACATCCTGGTTCACGCCATTCAAATCCTGCATTTTTAAAGATAGTATCTAGACCTAATTTTTCTGCTTCTTTTTTTACTGTACGAGAACCTGGTACGACAATAGCTGTAATATTTGGATGAACTTTATTTCCTTTAACAATATGACTAGCTTCAATCAAATCTGATAGTCTAGCATTTGTACATGAACCGAGAAAAACATACCCTAAGTCGATGTCTTCAGCTTTTTGACCTGGTTCTAACCCCATATAATCATACGCACGTTGATCGTTGATATCATTGATTTCAGGGAATGGTTCACTGAAATTAACACCCATTTCAGGATTAGTTCCCCATGTCACTTGTGGTTCTAATGTTGAAACATCAAGTTCAATTACACGATCAAATATCGCGTCGTCATCAGAATATAGCTCACGCCACTTATCAACTGATTTAGCGAAGTTATCGGCAAATGGTCTCCCTTTAACATATTCAAATGTTATATCATCAGGTTGGATTATGCCGTATTTGGCACCACCTTCGATAGCCATGTTACAAATAGTCATTCGACCATCCATTGAAAGGTTTTTAATTGTTTCGCCAGTAAATTCCAAAGCATAGCCTGTACCAAAGTCAACACCATACGTTTTAATTAAATGCAGAATAATGTCCTTAGCATAGACGCCTGTTGGTAAGGTACCATTAATATCGATTTTTAAGTTTTTGGGTTTTGTTTGCCATAGCGTTTGAGTTGCGAAAACATGTTCAACTTCACTTGTTCCAATTCCAAATGCAATAGCACCAAATGCTCCATGTGTTGCTGTGTGAGAGTCACCACAAACGATTGTCTTGCCAGGCTGTGTAAGTCCTGTCTCAGGTCCTACCATGTGAACAATACCTTGTTCATCAGAACCCATATCAAAAATATGCACCCCAAAATCTATGGCGTTTTTTTGTAATGTTGTGATTTGTTTGTTTGCAATTTCATCTTTAATATTGAATATATCAATAGTAGGAACATTGTGATCGAGTGTTGCAAATGTTAAATCTGGGCGTCTTAATTTTCTGTTTTGAAGCCTAAGTCCTTCAAATGCTTGAGGAGAAGTAACTTCATGTATAAGGTGTAAATCAATGTATAATAGTTGCGGTTCGCCCAATTTCCCGTATAACACATGTCTGTTCCACACCTTGTCAAATAATGTTTGACCCATTTACATCTCCCCCTTAGTGATTCAATTTTTGAGATAGAATTTCGAAAATATCAGTAGTATTCAATTTGCCGCCTAAATCTGCTGTCGTTTGCCCATGTTCAATCATGCTATAAATATGTTGTTCTAATTCATCTGCAGCATCTGGTTGATTTAAGCTTTCACGTAAACACATCGCTAAAGATAGAATCATTCCAAATGGATTGGCAACGTTTTTACCTGCAATATCTGGTGCTGATCCATGAATAGGCTCATACAATCTTGGACCATCGTTACTAAAACTAGCAGAAGGTGATAAACCAAGTGAACCAGGAATCACTGAAGCTTCATCACTTAAAATATCGCCAAATAAGTTTTCACATACGATGACGTCAAATTGTTTTGGATTTGTGATTAAATGCATACTACAAGCATCAACAAGTAAGTGATTTACTGTTACTTCTGGATATAATTGACTTACTTCATTTACGACTTTGCGCCACAATTTACTAGAAGCTAATACATTTTCTTTATCAACTGATGTTAGTTTTCCTCGTCTTGAAGCGGCCAATTTAAATGCTACGTGAACAATGCGTTCTATTTCTTCTCTTGTATAAGTAAGAGAATCTAAGGCCTCGTGATTATTAAAATGTCTAGGTTCTCCAAAATAAATACCACTTGTCAATTCACGGACTATAACTAAATCTGTGCCTTCAACGCGTTCTTCCTTTAAAGGTGATAAAGAACTAGCGCCTTTGACAACGGTAGTGGGGCGTATATTTACAAATAAATTTAAGGATTTACGCAATTTTAATAATCCTTGTTCTGGTCGATTGTTAGGATCTGTCCATTTAGGTCCACCGATTGCACCCAGTAAAATAGCATCTGCTCTTTTACACGCATTTAAGGTTTTCTCAGTTAAAGGCTCGCCGAATGTATCAATAGAGGCACCACCAAATTCGTGGTGCTCTATTTGATAATTAAAGTTATATTTATTACTTATAATTTCAAGCAATGATAGAGATCCGTTCAAAATTTCTGGACCGATTCCATCACCAGGTAGGGCAACAATGTTATAAGTCATAATTAATTACCTACCTTCTCAACATTTTCAGCTGCAAATTTAGCATGTGCTTCTACGTATGCTTTACAAGAGGCTTGTAAAATATCATGATCAATACCAAAGCCATTGACAGTCTTACCTTCAATCAATAAATTTACATGTACTTCTGCTTGGGCATCAGTACCTTCAGTGACAGAATTAATACGATAATCAATTAATTCTGTTTCTTTCTGGAAAATACGATCAACTGCATTGTAAATTGCTACGATTGAACCAGTACCAATACTTGAATCCTGGTAAATATGACCCTCTTTATCTTTAACAACAACAACAGCACTTTGAAGGCCGCTAGAGACATATTGTAGTTGCAGTGTTTCCAATTTATAAAGTGCTTGATGCTCATGCTCAGAACCTTGAATAATCGCATGAATATCTCTATCTGAAACAGATTTCTTTTTGTCCGCAATGGCCTTGAATTGTTTAAATAAATCTATTTGCGCTTCTTTATCAATGTCATAACCTAATGCTTTTAACTTCTCTGAGAAGGCGTGTTTACCAGATAATTTTCCTAATGGAAGTTCAGTCGTGCTTACACCAACAAGTTGAGGTGTCATAATTTCATATGTTTCACGATGTTTTAATACGCCATCTTGGTGAATACCTGATTCATGACTAAATGCATTTTGGCCAACAATTGCTTTATTTCTAGGCACTCGAATACCTGCATATCTTGAAATTAAATCCGATGTTTTTTTAGTTTCTTCGAGATTAAGAGCAGTTTGAGCACCATAATGATCATTTCGAACGTATAGTGCAAGCGCGACTTCTTCAAGTGCTGCATTACCTGCTCGTTCACCAATACCATTTACAGTGCCTTCAATTCGTCTCGCACCGCCTTCAATTGCAGCTAAACTATTTGAAACAGCCATTCCTAAATCGTCATGGCAATGAGCACTATAAATAATTTCATTTGAAGATGTTACAGATTCTGTTAAGGTTTTGAAAATATGTGCATATTCATCATGGTAACTGTAGCCGACTGTATCAGGAATATTAATAACTGTAGCTCCAGCGTCAACGGCAGTTTGTACACATTTCACTAAGAATGGTAATTCAGTACGCGTTGCATCTTCAGGTGAAAATTGAACAACGTCAAATAATTGTTTCGCGTATGTGACATGTTCTTTAATAGATGCTAAAACGTCTTCTTGAGACATTTTAAGTTTATGTTCAAGATGAATAGGTGATGTTGCTATAAAAACATGCACGACCGGCTTCGCTGCATCTTTTGTTGCTTCATATACAGCATCGATGTCAGATTTTTTACATCTAGCTAAACCACATACAGCCGTTGTTGTTAATGTTTGTGCAATTGCTTGAACAGATTTAAAGCTACCTGTACTTGAAGCAGGAAATCCAGCTTCAATAACATCTACACCCCATTTTTCTAATTGCAATGCAATACGCAAGCGTTCATCAAAAGTAAAATTCACTCCTGGTGTTTGTTCACCGTCTCTTAGTGTCGTATCAAAAATTTGAATATGACTACTCATATTTAACAACTCCTCATTGTAGGTCTATCTTATTTTTCAATGCTTTTAGATTTAATAAAAGGCATCATTTCGCGTAATTCACGACCAACTTTTTCAATTTGATGACCATGTTGTTCTTCGCGTAATTTATAAAATTCTTTGAATCCATTTTTATTGTCTTCGATAAAGCGATTACTGAAGTTACCATTTTGGATATCAGTTAATACAGCTTTCATATTTTCTTTAACATCTGGTGTGATAACACGTGGTCCTGAAACATAGTCACCAAATTCAGCAGTATTTGAAATTGAGTAACGTACATTTTCCATACCGCCTTCATACATCAAATCAACGATTAATTTCATTTCATGTAATACTTCAAAATAAGCTAATTCTGGTTGATAACCCGCTTCTACTAATGTTTCAAAGCCACTTTGAATTAATTTCGATACACCACCGCAAAGTACTGCTTGTTCACCAAATAAATCTGTCTCAGTTTCTTCTTTAAATGTTGTTTCAATAACACCTGCACGAGTTGCACCAATACCTTTTGCATAACTTAAAGCAATATTACGTGCTTGACCTGAAGCGCCTTGTTGAATACCAAATAGTGATGGTACAGCAGAACCTTCAACAAATGTACGTCTAACTAAATGACCCGGTCCTTTAGGAGCTACTAAAAATACATCAACATCAGCTGGTGGTTGAATAACACCAAAATGAATGTTAAAGCCATGAGCAAATGCAAGCGCATTATGTTTTTCTAAATTTGGTTCAATTTCGTTTTTGTATACATCACCTTGAATTTCATCAGGTAATAGCACCATAATTACATCAGCTTGCTTAACTGCTTCTGCAACAGGGAACACATCAAATCCATCTTCTTTAGCTTTGTCAAAAGAACGACCTGGGCGAATGCCGATGACTACATCATATCCATTGTCTTTTAAGTTTTGTGCATGCGCGTGACCTTGTGATCCATAACCTACTACTGCAATTTTTTTGCCTTGTAAAGCGTCCGTTTTTACATCTTGATCATAATAAACTGTTGTCATAATAAATTCCTCCAAATAATTAAATATTTTGTGTTTCGAAAATTCTGAAATATAACTTTGTAATAGTGGCAGATGTTAACTAGCAGCCTATGATATATCTATAACTAATTAGCGCATCATTGCCTTTGTCTTAAAATTAAGCTTCGTTATCAACAAGGTCGTAGCATTCAACCGTTAAAACATTAATTTGTTGTTTTAATTTTTTAATTAATATATGAAGTGATGTATCATCTTGAATATCGACTTGAATTTCCATGTTAGAAATCCCAGGTTGTTCAGAATGTGTAACATGTAATGTATCGATATTATATTGTAGGCGAACAAAAGCACTTGTAATTCGATTTAGCGTGCTGACTTGATCCGCAACTTGTAATTTAAGAATTCTTGTCATTATAAGCCCTCCATTTCATGATTTGATTTGCCACTCGGAACCATTGGGGTTACAGCTTCAGTAGGGGAAATACGAACCTCAATTAAAGCTGGTCCTTGATAAGCAAACGCTGCATCTAATTGTTCTTCCAGTTGTTCTGGCTTATCGATTAAGAAACCTTTGACGCCATATGCTTCTGCCATTTTCATAAAATCAGGTTGACCATTAAATACTGAGTGTGAGAAGCGTTGATTAAAGAACTTATCTTGCCATTGTTTAACCATACCTAATGTTCCATTATTGATTAGTACGATTTTGACATCTAAACCATATTCGGGTAAAAGTGCCATTTCTTGGTTTGTCATTTGGAAACCACCGTCACCGACGAAACATACGACTGTTTTATCAGGATTAGCTAATTTGGCACCAATTGACGAAGGAATACCGAATCCCATTGTTCCTAAACCACCGCTTGTAACCCATTGTCCGTGATTTTTAAATGGATAAAATTGAGCTGCCCACATTTGATGTTGTCCCACGTCTGTAGTAACAATTGCTTCACCATTTGTAATTTTGCCGATATATTCGATTGTTTGTTGTGGCTTACAAAATACTTGATCTTCTTCACCAAGTTTAAATGGGTGTTTCTGCTTATTATTTTGACAATGTTTAACCCAGTCACTGTGTTCTATAGTCTCAACATTTTTATCATTTAAACATTCTAAAAATCTTTTACAGTCTGCAATAATACCTAAATCTACATGAATAACTTTATTGATTTCTGAAGGATCAATATCTACATGTACAATTTTGGCGTTAGGTGCAAAGGCATCAGGTTTGCTTGCTAATCTATCATCGAAGCGGCTACCTAAATTAATGAGTAAATCACACTCAGTTAATGCCATGTTACTAGCATAAGAACCATGCATTCCTCCCATACCTAAAAATAGTGTATCCTCATAAGGTACAGCACCTAGACCTAGTAAAGTAGTAACTGTTGGGATTTGATGTTTATTAACAAACTGTGTTAATAATTGATTTGATTTTGATTGATTAATACCTGCGCCGGCTAATACGACAGGCTTTTTCGCTTCTTTTAAAAGTGAGATGAAAGTGTCAATGTCTTTATTTTCTGGTTCTGTAACAACTTCATAACCTGGAATATTGATTTCGTCGCATAAATCCACATTTGTAGCTAAAACACCCATATCTTTTGGAAAATCAATCACTACAGGACCTTTGCGTCCAGAATTAGCTACATGGAAAGCTTCGTGTACGATTTTAGGGATATCTTCAACACGTTTCACTTGATAATTTTGTTTTGTAATTGGTGAAGTCATAGATAGAATATCCGCTTCTTGGAATGCATCTTTACCAATGCCTGGTGTAGCAACTTGTCCAGTGAATACAACTAGAGGTAAAGAGTCGCAATGTGCATCCGTAATACCTGTCATTACATTAGTTGCACCTGGACCGCTTGTAACTACAACGACGCCAGTTTTACCAGATACACGTGCATAACCTTCTGCAGCATGAACAGCACCTTGTTCGTGTCTTGCTAAAATATGTTTGATTTTACCATCATAAAACGTGTCATATAAAGGTAGTACGGCACCACCAGGATAACCGAATAAATAATCCACATTTTCTTTAAGTAGAGCTTCTACTAGCACTTCTGATCCTGAACGCATATCATTTAAAGTTTTTTCATTTAGTTGTTCAGGTTCAAGTGATTCAGCCATTTTTAAAGGGTCAATATTTTGGTTTACTTCATGTTGAGTTTTAGACATTTTAACCATCTCCAATATAAAAATAAATTAAATTAAATTCTCAGGGACTTGCATGACGCCACCTGTATTTGCGCTAGTTACTAGGGCAGTATAACGAGCTAGATAACCTGTTTTTACTTTCGCTTTAAATGGTGTTAAAGATTCTCGGCGACGCGCTAGAACATCTTCAGGCTGGTTTACGTTTAATGTACGATTTGTTAAATCAATAGTAATCTCATCACCATCTTCAATTAAGGCAATTGGTCCACCAGATGCAGCTTCAGGGGAAATATGACCAACTGCAATACCTCTTGTGGCACCGGAAAAACGCCCATCAGTAATTAATGCAACATCTTTACCTAAGCCGCGACCAACAATAGAGGAAGTAGGTGCTAACATTTCAGGCATACCTGGTCCACCTTTAGGTCCTTCATATCTAATGACAACGACGTGGCCTGCACGAACGGTACGATTGTCTATTGCTTCAACAGCTTCATCATGCGAATTGAAACAAATTGCTTTCCCAGTAAATGTTTTGATAGATGGATCAACGCCGCCAACTTTAATAACTGCGCCTTTAGGGGCGATATTACCAAATAAGATAGATAAACCGCCTTGTGCATCATATGGTGCATCAAGAGGGTGAATGACATCAAAGTTCTTAATTTCTTTGCCTTCGTTATTTTCACGTAACGTTTTGCCAGTAACTGTGATTCTATCTGGGTGTAACGTGCCATCTTTCTTCATCAATTCATTAATAATTGCTGGGACGCCACCAGCTTCATGCACATCATGCATTGAATACGATGAACTAGGTGCTATTTTTGATAAATATGGCGTGCGTTTGGCAATAGCATTAATGCGCTCTAAGTCATAATCAATACCAGCTTCATTGGCAATGGCTAACGTATGCAGTACCGTGTTTGTTGAACCACCCATAGCCATATCAAGTGCAAATGCATCATCAATTGCTTCGCGAGTAACGATATCACGTGGTTTTAAATCATTTTTAATATTTTCAACTAATTTAAAAGCTGCTTGGCGAATCATTTCTCGTCGCTGATCACTGACTGCAAGTGCAGTACCGTTGTATGGTAATGCTAGACCTAAAACTTCCATCAAACAGTTCATTGAATTTGCAGTAAACATCCCAGCACATGAACCACAAGTAGGGCAGGCATTTTGTTCCATATCTAAAAATTCTTCTTTAGAAATCGATCCTTCTTTAAATGCGCCGACTGCTTCAAACATTGATGAAAGTGTTAATGCTTTTCCATGTGCAGATAAGCCAGCTTTCATTGGTCCACCAGAGCAAAAGATAGCTGGTACGTTTGTCCTCATGGCTGCTAAAATCATACCGGGTGTAATCTTGTCACAATTAGGAATGTAAAATACGCCGTCAAACCAATGAGCGTTAATTACAGTTTCAGCTGCATCTGCAATAATTTCACGTGATGGTAGAGAATATCGCATTCCGATATGTCCCATAGCTATTCCATCATCAACACCAATTGTATTGAATTCAAATGGAATGGCACCGGCTTCTCTAATTGCTTCTTTAGCTATATCTGCAAGCTCTCTCAAGTGAACATGTCCAGGAACAATATCAATATAAGAGTTACAAATAGCTACAAATGGTTTGTTCATATCAGTTGGACTTTTTAGCGCGCCCGTGGCATGTAAAAGACTTCTTGCTGGTGCTTGGTGATCTCCTTTTTTGATCATGTCGCTTCGCATAGTAAATTCCCCCGTAAATTTTAATGATTAATCATGTTTTATAGTAATAAAAATAAGTAATTGAAAGATAAAACATAAAAAAACGTCCCAATATTATTGGGACGTTTACAAGTCCCATTCAAACAGAAATAGGACTTAAAGCGTTTAGTAAATATTTACTAACGTTCGAGTCCTAAAGAGTATAATAAAATAATAATATTTGAAGTTGTCGGTTGATGTTCAGTATATTGATTAAGCATTTTATTATACTCCTTCCGTGAATGGTATATATCACTTTAATAGTTAGAATTGTCTAAAAATTTGATAAATTTAATTTACTATATCTGCTTTAGTATGTCAACAAATATTTTAAATTTTCTTACAATTAACTTTGAATAGATAATCTGTTTCAAAGATAAGAAATTTAAGTTGAAATTTGTTATAATATAAAGGTTAAATATAAAGTTAGATACGATTGAACAATGGATAATCATTTTTATGAATGAAAAGCATAATATAGGAGAATCAACATTGATAAAGATAAATAATTTAGATGAAATGAATCAATTTGCTATATTTTTAGTTGAGCAATTGAAAAGTGGTGATTTGATTTTACTTAACGGAGATTTAGGAGCAGGTAAAACAACGTTAACGCAATTTATAGGAAAAGCTCTTGGTGTAAGACGTACGATTAATTCCCCGACATTTAACATCATTAAATCATATAGGGGTAAAAATTTAAAATTGCATCATATGGATTGTTATCGCTTAGAAGATTCTGATGAAGATTTAGGATTTGATGAATTTTTCGAAGATCAGGCAATTACTGTTATTGAATGGAGTCAATTTATAAAAGATTTACTTCCAGCGACGCATTTATCTATTAACATTTCAACAATATCTGAAAATACAAGACAAATTGAGTTGTTCGCGCAAGGAGAACATTATGAACAAATTAAGGAGGCAATTATCCATGAATTCGCTGCTCATTGATACATCGAATCAACCATTATCAGTAGCATTGATGCAAAACGATGAAGTTTTAGCTGAAATAACTACGGATTCTAAACAAAATCATTCAGTGCAATTAATGCCTGCGATTAGTCAGCTATTTGAGCAGAGCAAAATAGCTAAACAGCAATTAGATGCGATTATTGTTGCTGAAGGTCCTGGTTCATATACTGGCTTACGTATCGGTGTTACTGTTGCTAAAACATTAGCGTATGCGTTAGATGTTAAATTATATGGTGTTTCATCATTAAAGGCATTGGCAGCAACAATCGATCATACTGATAAATTATTGGTTCCTGTGTTTGATGCAAGACGACAAGCAGTTTATACAGGCATATTCCAGTGGCAAAATGGTCAATTAGTGACTATTTTAGAAGATCAATATATGTCGATAGAGGCATTGCGAGCTTTTTTAGAAGATTTAAACCAACCATTTATTTATATTGGGAAAGATACTGTAAAATTACAAGATGAATTACAAGGTGAAGTGATTGCGCAGCTACCAAATGCATCAGTCATGTATCAATTGCTAGATAAACCTTCAGACGTACATACATTTACTCCTAAATACCATAAATTAGCTGAGGCGGAACGAAATTGGATCAACAGTCAAAAGAACAATTAAACATTAGAGAGATGACTAAAGAAGATGTGCCACAAGTCTTTGATCTTGAGCGTCGGAGTTTCAATGACAGTTCTTGGACAATTGACGCATTTTATCATGAAATAGAGCAAAATAACTTTGCGAAATATTTTGTCTTAGAATTTGAACAACAAATTATTGGTTATTTAGGTTTATGGATTGTTATCGATCAAGCTCAAATTACAACAGTTGCAATCGATGATAATTATAGAGGCTATGGTTTAGGTCAAATGCTTTTAAAATACGGAATAAACTATGCAAGTCACACTTGTGATGTGATGAGTTTAGAAGTAAGAGTTAATAATAAAGTGGCACAACATGTATATGAAAATTTAGGATTTCAATATGGTGGTAAACGTAAAAATTATTATGGTGAAGGTGAGGACGCAATGGTTATGTGGGTGAATTTAAATGACTAAAGATATATTAATACTAGCTGTTGAAACAAGTTGTGATGAAACAAGCGTTAGTGTTATAAAAAATGGCAGAGATATTTTATCAAATACAGTTTTAAGTCAGATTGAAAGTCATAAACGATTTGGCGGTGTCGTTCCCGAAGTGGCAAGTAGACATCACGTTGAAGGTATAACAGCAACAATAAACGAGGCTCTAGGGGATGCCGATGTATCAATAGAAGATATTGATGCCATAGCGGTTACAGAAGGCCCTGGACTAATTGGTGCGTTACTAATAGGTGTTAATGCAGCCAAAGCATTGGCATTTGCTTACGATAAGCCACTTATTCCTGTTCATCATATTGCAGGACATATATATGCTAATCACATAGAAGAGCCATTAACATTCCCGCTAATTGCACTTATTGTTTCAGGTGGACATACTGAATTAGTTTATATGAAGGATCATTTATCATTTGAAGTCATTGGTGAAACACGAGATGACGCAGTAGGTGAGGCTTATGATAAAGTGGCACGAACAATTGGTTTAAATTATCCAGGTGGTCCACAAGTTGATCGGTTGGCTGCTGAAGGTGAAGATACTTATTCATTCCCTCGTGTTTGGTTGGATAAAGATAGTTATGATTTTAGTTTTAGTGGGTTGAAAAGTGCCGTAATCAATCAACTTCACAATCAACGACAAAAAAATATTCCAATCATTGAAGCTAACGTAGCAACGAGCTTTCAAAACAGTGTTGTAGAGGTGCTCACGTTTAAAGCTATTCAAGCTTGTAAAGAATATGGTGTTCAGCGATTAATTGTTGCTGGTGGCGTGGCGAGTAATAAAGGATTACGTCAATCTTTAGCGGATCAATGCAAAGTCAATGACATTCAATTAACTATCCCAAGTCCTAAATTATGCACAGATAATGCTGCAATGATAGGCGTTGCCGGCCACTATTTGTATCAGCAAGGTCGATTTGCTGATTTAGCATTAAATGGGCACAGCAATATAGATTTAGAAGAGTATTCTGCAGAATAAAATAAACGTCAGTTATTAACATGATTACTATGAACATTATTGAAACTGTTCATAGTCTTCTGTCATGTGATAGCTGACGTTTTTATGTTTAAAGTTAAATGCTAAATTTTCGGGACATTATCTTTTGCTCGTTCATATATTTTTGCTGGAAATGAAGTGATTTTTAATAATTCGATGGCATTACGTGTATTTGCTTTGCCAGGCTTAATTTTGTAATCAAAATGTATGTTATTATTTTCTATTACCTCATTGAAATGGTAATTTTCATAACGTTGTTTTAAGAGTTCAGCTAACTCAATATCATGTGTTGCTGCAATAACTCTAAAGTTAGATTTTTCATGTAAAAATGATAGTACTGATTCTGAAGCGGCAATTCGTTCAGTTGTGTTGGTACCTTTAAAAATTTCATCTATAAAGCAGTATATTTTTTGATTATCTGGAATTTCAACAATACGCTTAATAGATTTTAATTCAGCCATAAAATAACTATCGCCTGATAACACATCATCGGCATTTGCCATTGACGTGAACACAATTCCAGGTTGATATACAAATTTGCTTGCGGTAACTGTTTGTATAGCCGATGCAAGAATAATGTTTATTGCTATGGATTTCATAAATGTTGATTTACCCGAAGCATTAGCCCCAGTTAACAGTATATTTTGTGATAGTGAGAAATCATTGGCTACTGCATCTGCTATGAGTGGATGTGTTAACTCAGAGAATACTATGCCATCATTTGAATCATCAATTTGTGGTTCAGTATAACATTCTAGCGTTCTACGATACATTGCTAATGCATAATGATTATCTAATTCAGCTATGTAATCGAAACAATTTTTAAGCTCATTCATATGTGTTGTATAGCTTTTTTGAATTGAATGAAATAAAACATAATCAAGCATGAAAATAAGTTTAACTAGTTTAATTACCATAGCTCCGATATCTTCATCATTAACTTCAGCTAAAACACTCGTTAAATGACGTGCTGTTCTAAATTGCTTAAAATTGACTTCAGGTTGTGGAGCATGTTTAATTTTTGAGATAGTATAGCCTTGTTTTAAAACATTGGATGCATAAAAGATAGATTTTAAGTCATCCTCATATGTACGCTTTAAAGTTGCTGATAAAATGATATTAAATAGGCAACTCATAAGAAATAATAAAATACCAACTTGTGAATTAATAAATATAACTGCAAATGAGATAACTGGTAAAAACGGGCATAGAAACAATATATTTTGACGTTTTACCGGTGTGATTTGGTCTGGAAATGTTGGATAAACAGTTTTACCAATCAAAGCTAAATGATATGTTACGTTTTTTCTAAATTCAGCATTATCATTAAATAAACTAAGTAATGATTTGTTCGTAATTGAAAGCATTCCACGTAAACAGGCATATAGCTTCATTTCACCAATAGCTGTTAAATTATAATTCATCTTATGAAAGATTGCATTCATATTTAAGTCGGACCAAGTTTTATCATCAACTAATGAATGTGATTCAAATTTTTCCTTGTAGAGCTTATACTCATAGTCGAAATGTGAGTTCGGTCTGATAAAAGCTTCTAATGGAGAAATCGTTTGCCATAATGTTTCCATAGATTTTAATAGACGTTGACGACTCATGTATCGTCCAACAATTCCTATTACAGATGTAAGTAGAATAATTGCTATAACAAATATTAAAAATGTTTGATTTGTGCTCATAAGTATCCCCTTATTTATTTTTAATAATAATAAAAATATACTTCAATATTATTATTATTTCATAAAGAAAATGTCTTAACAATGAATTTTGATAAAAACAATGTCAATAGAGAACATGCGTACTTATCAACAAAGAGTGAATAACTTGTGGATAAAAGGTGTTGATAACGTCATTTATTGTGGATATCAGGTGGGAAAACAGAAAATAAATGATTGATTAGTGTTAATTTACTTGTGGGTAACTAGGATAAGTCTGTGGATAGCTATAATATCAGCGTTTTTATTGTGAATAAAAAAAATTAAAATTTGTAAAAAAATAACTCTAACTATAGCGATTTTACAGTTAGAGTTATGTATATTTTTATAGTTTTTGTTGTAATTCTTCCCATTTAGACATAGCGTGTTCTAATTTTTGTTCGCTATCTTGTTTTTGGATAGCTAATTCGTTTGCTTTTTGTGGATTGTTATACACTTCTGGTTGGGTTAATTGCTCGTCTATTTGTAAGATAGTAGTCTCTAAAGTTTCTATTTCATTTTCACACTCGGATATTTGTCGTTCAAGTTTGCGTTGTTCACGTCTTTGTTCTTTTTGGTTATGATACGACGATTGTTCCATAGACTTTTTATGTGCTTGTACGTTAACTGACTGTTCTTCTTGGTGCGCTTTCAACGCTTCCGCTTCCTCAACTTTTTCAATGTAATATTGATAATCTCCTAAATACATCTTTCCGCCATCAATTGTTAAATCAAATACCTTGTTTGCTAATTGGTTAATAAAGTAACGATCATGGGAAACAAATAGTATTGTTCCTTCAAAATGTTGGAGTGCTTGCTCTAACATTTCTTTTGAATCTATATCGAGGTGGTTGGTAGGTTCATCTAAAATAAGTACATTGTCACGTTGCAACATAAGTAGTGCTAGTTGTAAACGTGCTTTTTCACCACCAGATAAATCATTAATTATCTTTTTAACATCGTCTTGTACAAATAAGAAACGTCCAAGAACTGCTCGAATATCTTTTTCATTCATTAACGGATATTGATCCCACACATAATCTAAAATCGTTTTACTAGATTTAAATTCTGCTTGCTTTTGATCATAATAACCAATTTGTAAATTTGCGCCGAAAGTAATATCGCCATTAAGCGCTTTTTGTTGATTAGCAATAGTTTTAATTAAGGTCGATTTTCCAATACCATTTGGCCCAATGATTGCTATATGATCGCCTTTAGAGACCTCTATACTCATAGGTTTGGTAATTGCAGTTTGATAACCGATTTCTAAATTTTTTACATGCATGACGTCATTACCTGTATTCCGGTCAAAGCCAAATTGAATATTTGCACTTTTGGCATCTAACATTGGTTTATCAATGCGTTCCATTTTTTCTAAAATCTTACGTCTACTTTTTGCCATTCCACTTGTTGAAGCACGGGTAATATTTTTCTCAACAAAAGTTTCTAATCGTTTTATTTCTGCTTGTTGACTTTCATATTCTTGCATTCGTTTTTGATAATATAAATCCCGTTGCTGTATAAATTCCTCGTAATTACCAACATAGCGTTTGACATCACCTAAAGCCACATCATAAATTTGAGTAACTATTTTATCTAAAAAGTAACGATCATGGCTGATGATGACGATTGCACCTTTAAAATAACGTAGATAATCTTCAAGCCACTTTGTCGTTTCTAAATCTAAGTGGTTAGTAGGTTCATCTAAAAGTAATAAATCAGGTTCGTTTAATAGCATTTGAGCTAAAGATAAACGTGTTTTTTGGCCACCGCTAAAATCATTGATAGGTTTATTGAAATCTTCTTCACTAAAATTTAACCCGTAAAGTACTGTTTTAATTTTACTTTCATATTGATATCCTTCTAATTGTTCAAATTGATTCGATAAAGATTCATAACGGGACATATGTGTTTTATATGTATCACTATCGTAATCATTTGCATGTTTTGATAACCAATCTGTTTCTTCTTTGATTAAGCTTTCCATTCGTTTAATATGTTCAAATGGTTTTGACATTTCTTCAAAAACTGTTGCATTAGAATTTAAAGTCATTTGTTGAGTTAAATAACCTAGTTTTAAGTTTTTAATTTTTGACACATTTCCAGAATCATAGTTTTCTACGCCAGCTATAATTTTCATCAATGTTGATTTACCGGCGCCATTTCTTCCTACGATACCAATTCGTTCACCAGTTTTTACTTCAAAATCAACATCAGTAAATATATCTTCACCATCGAACGATTTTGATATATGATTGAGTTGTAAAAGTATCATTCGATCTTCACCTTTCGTCTTTCTCAAATTTTATTAACTTATGAAAAAAGTCGTAATTATTACATTAATAACCATTTTACAGTATAAAACGCCGTCTTGAAACTAAGATATTTATTTTTAAAATTCAATAATGTATAATATTTAGGTATTCATTGTAATCAATTATTTGTTTTTTAATAATCTAACAATTACGCTCTAACTCGTTTGAATACATAGATATAATTCATTCAAACACGAAGGAGGAAATAGCGAATGAGTGACCAAGTTAAAATTCCTCGAGCAACTTTAAAACGTTTGCCGTTATATTATAGATTTGTCAGTTCATTAAAATCTAAAGGTATAGATCGTGTAAATTCAAAAGCGATTAGCGATGCGTTACAAATTGACTCGGCAACAATTCGTCGTGACTTTTCATATTTTGGCGAATTAGGTAAAAAAGGGTACGGATATAATATAGATAGTTTATTGGATTTCTTTAAATCTGAACTAAGCGAGAGTGACATGATCAAAATCGCAATTGTCGGAGTTGGGAACCTAGGGAAAGCTTTGCTCACATATAACTTTTCAATACATGACGATATGACGATTACAGAAGCGTTTGACGTAAAAGAAGATGTTATTGGCCAGAAAATAGGGAACGTTATTGTTAAAGATAACGATGAATTAATAACAACATTGAAGAAGGAAGAAATAGATGTTGTGATTCTAACTACACCAGAAAGAGTTGCACAGAAAGTTGCAGATGAACTCGTCCAAGCTGGTGTGAAAGGTATTTTAAACTTCACTCCTGGTAGAATTAATACGCCTTCAGATGTGCAAGTACATCAAATTGACTTAGGTATAGAATTACAGTCATTATTATTCTTTATGAAAAATTACAGTGAATAAATGTGATGTTAGCTTTGAATGATTAACCTTGTTATATCTTTAATTAATTATAGAACAGTCTGGGACTAAGTATGTCTCAGGCTTTTTCTGTTATGTTTGAAAATGAAAGGAAAAACTGTTGTGTTGATAAATATAGTATAGGTTAATAAATTAACACGTAGAGATATAATGATGAATCGTAATTAATCGCCTTCCTTATATGAATATAATATAAATATCAAAAATATTGTGTATAAGGTTGAAAACAAGAAAATCATCACCTATAATACATACTAAACTTATCGGAAATGAGAGGTTAGGATTATGTGGATGATTTTTAGTGGCTTAATTGTCGGGGGACTCTTAGGTTTTGTCATGCAAAGAACAAGATTTTGTTTAACAGGTGGCTTTCGAGATATGTATGTGCAAAAGAATAATAAGATGTTCTATGCATTATTAATCGCTATTACTATTCAAAGTATAGGATTATTGATTTTGACGGCAACAGATATTTTACAAATTCCTGCACATAGTTTTCCAATATTGGGAACAATTATAGGTTCTTTTATTTTTGGAATTGGAATAGTATTGGCTGGAGGATGTGCAACAGGTACTTGGTATCGCGCTGGTGAAGGGCTAATTGGTAGTTGGATTGCATTAGTATTATATGCTGTTACTGCAGCAATCACTAAAACAGGGATTTTAAAGCCAGTAATGGATAAAATTAATCAACCAACGAATGTAAATAGTGATATGTCTCAAACAACTGGCATTCCGTTTTGGGGATTAGTCGTTATATTAACTATAATCACCATTTTTCTAGTTGTAAGAACACTCAATAATAAGAAAGTTCGAGTTGCTGTTCCAAAACTAAAGCAACGTTATACAGGTATTAGATATTACCTTTTCGAAAAACGATACCATCCATTTATTGCAGCAATTGTAATTGGACTTATCGCACTCTTAGCTTGGCCAATGAGTGCATCAACTGGAAGAAATGACGGTTTAGGTATAACAACGCCTTCAGCAAATTTAGTACACTTTTTGATTACAGGTGAAACTAAATTTATTGATTGGGGTGTCTTTTTAGTTCTAGGAATTTTCATTGGTTCATATATTGCAGCTAGAGGATCAAGAGAATTTAAATGGCGATTGCCAGACAAGATTACAATACGAAACAGTGCCATTGGTGGCATATGTATGGGATTTGGTGCGTCAGTTGCTGGTGGTTGTTCTATCGGTAACGGTTTGGTTGAAACGGCAACGATGACTTGGCAAGGATGGATTGCGCTAGCATCGATGATAGTTGGTGTATGGACAATGAGTCATTTTATCTTTGTTCGTCCAATGAAAAAAGTACACCAACAATCTGCAAAGGTTAAACAGCAAACGCAAATAGTATAGAAGATTATTATGCAAATGATGTTGATCAAATAAAAGTGATTGGAAAAGGAGAAATAATTATGATACACGAATTAGGTACAGTAGGAATGGTATGTCCATTTCCGTTAATTGAAGCGCAAAAGAAAATGGCAACATTGCAATCTGGAGATGAATTAAAAATTGATTTTGATTGCACGCAAGCGACGGAAGCCATTCCAAATTGGGCTGCAGAAAATGGTTATCCTGTAACAAACTATGAACAAATTGATAATGCTTCATGGACAATTACAATTCAAAAAGTTTAACGTTATCATTTTAACAATAAAATAGATATTAGATTCTATGGCTACTTCCGCTAATTTAAAAGTGAGTAAGTAGTCTTTTTTGTTTTAGTTCATGAAATCATTTTTATATAGTGTGGCACATTTTATTCCAAAAGATGTAATAAAACTTAACGCATTTTTGCTTTTTATAAATTGTCAGATTATTATGAAAAAAAGGGAGTGGTAAGTATGAATCTTAACGATACGATATTTATGTTTTTGTGTACATTATTAGTTTGGTTAATGACACCAGGATTAAGTTTATTTTATGGTGGGTTAGTTCAATCTAAAAATGCGCTTAATACTGTCATGCAAAGTATGGCAGCAATTGTGCTTGTTACATTTGTATGGATAACAGTTGGTTTTACAATTAGTTTTGGGAATGGGAATTTATGGTTCGGAAATTGGGAATATACTTTTCTTAATCATGTAGGTTTTGCGACTCAAGAAGATATTAGCCCACATATTCCTTTCGCTTTGTTTATGTTATTTCAAATGATGTTTTGTACGATTGCAATTTCTATTTTATCTGGTTCAATCGCTGAGAAAATGAAGTTTATTCCTTATTTATTATTCGTAGTAATATGGACTGCTCTTGTATACAGTCCAGTAGCACATTGGGTTTGGGGCGGCGGTTGGATTAACAAACTCGGTGTATTAGATTTCGCTGGAGGTACGGTTGTTCATATTACATCAGGTGTTTCTGGTTTAGTATTAGCTATTATGATTGGAAAAGGAAACAAACATTCTGAATCAACACCACATAATCTTATCATTACGTTGATTGGCGGTATATTCGTGTGGATTGGTTGGTATGGATTTAATGTAGGTAGTGCTTTTACATTTGATAATATTGCGATGCTTGCATTTACAAATACTGTCATTTCAGCCAGTGCAGGTGCTATAGGTTGGTTAATTTTAGAATATATTTTTAAAAAGACGACAAGTTTACTTGGACTTTTACTCGGTGCATTAGCAGGATTAGTTGTCATTACTCCTGCAGCAGGATATGTAACATATCTTAGTGCAACAATAATGGCTTTAATAGGAGGTATCTGTTGTTATATTGTCATTAATTACATCAAGGTAAAACTAAAATATCATGATGCATTAGATGCATTTGGTATTCATGGTGTTGGTGGTATTATTGGTGCTGTTTTAACAGCAGTTTTCCAAAGTAAAAAAGCCAATCCTGACATTGAGAATGGCTTTATTTATACTGGTGACATACATATTATACTTGTACAAATATTATGTGTAACAGCAGTTGTAATTTTTAGTATAGTCATGACGTTTATTATTGCGAAAGTAATTAAATTAATTACACCATTATCTGTTACGGAACAAGAAACGAATATAGGATTAGACAAGATTGTTCACGGTGAACATGCTTACTTTGAAGGTGAGCTAAATAGATTCAATAAACATATTCGATATTAGAATATATTTACATAGAATATTCATTGTCCTGACATTTAACTAAAGGTTGATGTTGGGACATTTTGTTATACAAAAGTTTTATTTTGAAATCTTTTTATGAAAGAAGCAGAAATATTATTTAAAGCGGTTACACATATGCTAAAATAAGGCTAAGTGTCACAAATAATGATAGGTGAATAAGTATGAAAAATATATCTGATATTGCCAAATTGGCAGGCGTTTCAAAAAGTACAGTATCTAGATTTTTAAATAATGGATCTGTCAGTAAAAAAACAAGTGAAAAATTAACAAGAATTATAGCAGAACATGACTATCAACCGAATCAATTTGCTCAAAGTTTAAGAGCGAGACAAACACACCTTATTGGTGCCATTATACCTAGAATGAATTCATATGCAGTAGATGAAACAATCAAAGGATTGGCAAAACAATGCCAAAAATATGAATCACAATTAATTTTAAATTACACAGGTTTAAATATCGAAGCAGAAATACAAGCGCTTGAAACATTAGCACGTAGTAAAGTAGATGGTATTGTTTTAATGGCTACAGACATAACAGAGAGACATATTGAAGTCATTAATAAAATGAATGTACCAATCGTTATTGTTGGTCAACAACATGAACAACTTCATAGTATTGTGCATGATGATTATAAAGCAGGTCAAATTATAGGCGAATGGATTGGTCAACAGGGATATCAACAAGTTGAAGTGTTTAGTGTAAGTGAAAAAGATATTGCAGTTGGTATACATAGAAAACGTGGTTTACTTGACCAGTTAGCTAAATACCAAATTAAACCTAATATACATGAAACAAATTTTACTTATGTGGAAGCACAAAAAGATGTTGCAAATGTTTTGGAAAATGTGGAGCAAGTAGATGCGGTTGTTGGAGCAACTGATACGATTGCATTAGCTGCCTATAAATATTATTCTGATAAAAAAGATGTTATGAAACCACATCAAATATATGGTTTTGGTGGTGACCCAATGACACAATTAGTGTCTCCATCGATAAAAACAATTCATTATAATTATTTTGAAGCTGGCCAATGCGCGATGGAAGAGATACAACAGATGCTTAAAAAGCAAGATATGCCATATAGCGTCACAGTAGATGTTAATATTTAGACGCTGTATTTTTTAAAATAAATGTGGAACCGATACCATATAACTATAAATGGATAGGTTAAAAGTTAAAGAACGTAGGTAAAATTTGCTATAATAGAATATAAATTGTTAACAGCATAAATTATAAAAGGAGGACTGGGTAAATATTATGACCGAATGGACTAGAGAAGAACGTTATCAACGAATCGAGGACGTTGATACTGAGTATTTTAAAACATTAAAACAACAAGTTGATCAATCAAAATTTCGTCAACAATTTCATATACAACCAGAAACAGGCTTATTAAATGACCCCAACGGACTTATTTTTTATAAAGGGAAGTATTATGTTTCACATCAATGGTTCCCATTAGGCGCAGTACATGGCTTAAAGTATTGGTATAACTACACGAGTGATGACTTAATAAACTTTAAAGCTGAAGGGCCAATTTTAAATCCAGATACTAAATATGACAGCCATGGTGTATATAGCGGTAGCGCTTTTGAATATAACGGGCATTTATATTATATGTACACAGGAAATCATCGAGATAATCATTGGCAACGACATGCGAGTCAGATGATCGCACGATTGAAAGAAGACGGTTCAGTTGAAAAGTTTCCAAAGCCAGTAATTAGCCAACAACCAGAAGGATATACGAGTCATTTTAGAGATCCTAAAGTTTTTAAATATGATGAGAAATATTATGCAATCATTGGTGCACAAAATAATGATCAGCAAGGTCGATTATTACTTTATAATACTGAAGATATAATTAATTGGCATTATTTAGGTGAAATAAATACAGAGTTGGATGATTTTGGATATATGTGGGAATGCCCAGATTACTTTAATGTAGATAATCAAGATGTCATACTTATTTGTCCACAAGGTATTGAACCAAAAGGCGATCAGTTCAAAAATATTTATCAAAGTGGTTATATACTTGGAAAGTTTGATATTGAAAAGTTAACATATGAACATGAAAATTTTGTCGAGCTTGATAATGGTTTTGATTTCTATGCACCTCAAACATTTTTAGATGAAAAAGGCCGACGAGTACTAATTGGATGGATGGGGTTACCGGAAATCGAATATCCTACTGATAATGAAGGATGGGCCCATTGCTTAACAATTCCTCGTGTATTAAATGTAGAAAATGGTCAACTTAAGCAACGTCCATATCCAGCGTTGGAAAAATTACGTCACAATAAAGAGACAGCATTAGGCTACGCAAATAAATTTACTCGAAAATTACATCCGTATGAAGGTAAACAGTATGAATTAATCATAGATATTTTGGATAATGATGCTACCGAAGTGTACTTTGAATTACGTACATCTAAGACTTCTTCAACATTAATTGCTTATAACAAGCGTGAAAATAAAATAACATTAGATCGCAGCGACAGTGGTTTATTGCCGACAAATGTTGAAGGTACGACGCGTAGTACGATATTAGACACGCCATTAAAGCAATTACAAATTTTTGTTGATACATCTAGTATAGAAATTTTCTGTAATGATGGAGAACGTGTTTTGACATCTCGAATTTTCCCGACAGAAGACGCACTAGGTATTAAAACATCAACAGAATCAGGGCAAGTATATTTACAATTTACTAAATATGATTTAAAGGATGAACATAAATGAGACGTCTATTTTCAATAGGAGAAGCGTTAATTGATTTTATTCCAAATGTTACAAATGCGAATTTAAAAGATGTTCAAACATTTACGAAGCAAATTGGTGGCGCGCCATGCAATGTAGCTTGTACAGTTCAAAAGTTAGGACAACAAGCGTATATGATTACACAATTAGGTAATGATGCATTTGGAGATAGCATTATTGAAACGATATCAAGTATTGGTGTAGATGTATCAAAAGTGTATCGCACGAATGAAGCAAACACTGCGTTAGCTTTTGTGAGTTTGACTGAAGCGGGCGAGCGAGATTTTTCTTTTTATCGTAAGCCCTCTGCTGATATGTTATTTGAACCAAGTTTTGTGAATGATATTGATGTGAATGAAAATGATGTAGTACATTTTTGTTCTGTTGATTTGGTCGATAGTCCGATGAGAGATGCACATTATCAATTGATTACCAAAACATTAAATGCAAATGGTACTGTCGTATTTGATCCTAATGTAAGATTGCCATTATGGGATAACGCTGAAGATTTAAGACAAACTATTCATACCTTTTTGCCATTGGCGCATATTGTAAAAGTTTCAGATGAAGAATTAGAATTTATTACAGGTATTCATGATGAAAATGAAGCCATTCAATCATTATTTACAGGTAATGTTACTGTAGTCATTTATACGAAGGGAGCAGATGGTGCTGCCGTATATTTGAAAAATGGTATTAATCATTATCATAGTGGCTATAAGGTAAAACCTGTTGATACAACTGGGGCAGGGGATGCATTTATTGGTGCAGTTATTAGCAGGATTTTAGCAACCGATGTGTTAAATTTAACTCAGTTATTTGAAAATGAAGGTGAGGAAATTTTAGCGTTTAGCAATCGCGTTGCTGCAATAGTGACAACGAAGTATGGTGCTATTAATAGTTTGCCAACATTACAAGAGGTTGAACAAGCATTTTAAATAATTCATTTATAAAACAGTGTAGGAAACAAGTTGAATCTTGTGCTACACTGTTTTTTAAAACAAAATAAGATTCACGGAGTAGGAAATTATAGCATTTTATTTATGGAAACTGTCAATTTCAAATTTAGTATATTTTGTTAAAAATTGCGCCATAGGATTGTAGAGTGAAATAGAAATTGATAAATTATGTAGTAATAGAAATAGGTATACAAAGAGACGTTACATCATTTTTTAATTCACGCGTCATATTTAATTTTGTTAATAAAATTAAAAAGCCAGCTATACAGTGCATTTGCTAGTTATCTTGTTAAAATCCAACAAGATTTACAATTGAATACGCCGTTAACTGACTTTATTATCTTATTATATTTTTTTAACGTTTCTCACCGATGCATAGCAGTGTTCTTTATTTTTAAAATAGACAATTCGCTCTTTCGAATCTATAGATTCAATATTATGGCGATTGACGACAAAGCTATTATGACATCTAAAGAAACGATCATCTAATTGACTCAGTTCTTTTAAATTACCATAAAATTCAATTTGACGGTTATCTAAATGGGCAATGAGTCTGTGAGATTTTGTTGATGATTCAAAAAACATAATATCATCATATTGAACATACACTGAATTACTGCCACGTTTTAATTCAATCGTTTCAACGCTATTATCTTTAGACAACAATTGTAAGCGTGTATGTGCAGTTTCTAAACAGTCTATAATTCGAGTTCTTAATTCAGCTGGATCATCTTTAAAAATAAAATCCATCGCTGCAACTTTGTAGACAAATGTTAAATAGGTAAGTTCACTGTGACTCGTAACGAAAATAATGTTACCAACTGGGTCATGCTTACGAATTTCACTGCCTAATTTGATACCATTAATATCAGTTGAAAGTTGAATATCTAAAAAGTAACAGCCTATGTCATTCATATTTTTAGCTTGCTCAAGCACCTCATAAGGATTATCAGTTGCGAGGGCAATTTCCATAGGCTTTTCTTCTATCATTATATAATTTTTAATAATGGTAACCATGTTTTCTCTTTGTTTTGGATCGTCTTCGCAAATGAAAATTTTCATACATTCACATCCTTATGGCTAGTTGTTAATAATTTCAACTTTTTGAATAAAGAAACCATTTTCGATAATTGTATCTAATAAGACATTGTCTGCATTATCAGCAATTTCTTTTAAAGTTGATAGACCTAAACCACGACCTTCACCTTTAGTAGAAAAACTTTCTTGGAACAATTCATGAATGCGTGGTATATCATCAGCGCATTTATTCATAACAATAAACGTTACTGAATTTTCACTTTCAATAAATGCAACGCGAATGATAGGGTCATCAATTTCAGTTGATGCCTCAATTGCATTATCAAGAATAATACCAATACTGCGACTTAAATCGATCATATTCAAGTTAATGCTACTTACTTCATCGGGTATTTCGATACTAATCGGAATATTCATTTCTTGTGCACGTAAAATTTTCGCAGTAATTAAGCCTTTAATTTCACGTACTTTAAGATTCTCGATACCATTTAATTTTATAGCATTCATTTGTAAATTGTCTTTCATAGGTACAATATTTTTATTGAAATAATCACGTAGGCCAGGCATGTCATCTTCTCGAATGTATTCTGAAAGTGTCGTTAAGATATTGACATAATCATGACGGAACTTGCGCATTTCGTTGTTGATAGCTTCAATCTTCAATGTATATTCATAATAGGTTTCAATTTCTTCTTGATTACGTTTATATTTCATCTCTTTAAGGAGAAATTGAGAAATAACAAATGTTAATATACTTAAAAATATAGTGATACCAATAAAAATAAAAGAATACTGCCTTATTACTTTAGCTTCATCCGAGTTTATTTGTGAATAAAAGAAAAATAATGAAAAAGTAAGCAGTAAGATAGTCGAAATAACTATTAAAAATCCTTTGTTTAGTATTAGATATGGTGTGCTAATTTTTTTGAGAACTCTATTTATTATATATGAGAATAGTATACTAATAGTCACATAAACTACAAAAAAGCTAGGGAATATTACAAATATACTATCAGAAATTTTGGTGATATATGCATATATAACTATATACATGTAGTTAGCACAGTATAGAATAATCTGCGAAGTCATAATCAACAAAATAGAATACCATTTGATTTTGACAAAATACATTATAATAATAAATGAAGTTAATATGATTAAGGACGCGCTATCAAACATTTTAAATAGAAATAACGATAATGTCGAAATTACTATGATGAAAAAATAATCAAGTTTACTGTACTTAATACCACTAATTATAGCTGGTATTGTAAACATTAATATCATTTGAGTTAATACGAATAAAACAAAATTATAACTATTTAATAATTCCACCTACTATCACACTCTCTATTTAAATTATTCGTGTAATTGTGTTAATTCTTTTGGTACTTCAACTTCATCCATTATGAAGTCACAAGTACTATAAGCTGCGATGTTACCAATGTTTTTTAAAATCCCAGTAATAAAATCAAAAAATAAGTTAAATAATGTATTCATTTTAAGTCCTCCTTAATAAAGAAAATAGGTAATAATGTAATAGCTTCTATTATGATGCCTAATTGAATGAATTGGGCAAATGGCTCTTTGATGATAAGTGTGATAATGAAAAGGGTTAAACTAACAATAATCGCATAATATTTTTTTCGTTTAATAAGTCGCACAGGAATGGGCTTCTTTTTAGTTGCTGCAGGAGCATATACTGAGATTACACCTAAAGAAATAACTGTTAAAATAATCATAATTAAAAAGTTAATATGAAAATTTACTATTACTAAAGGTAAAAGTATAAATAGTATAATACTTTCTACATAACACCAAAAAGAAGAAGGTGCATGTGCACCATGTGCATGTCTTCTTATTAAATAAAATGTTAAATTCGTAATTAACGTAAACAGAAAAATGTTTAAAATATAGGCAATAGTATACATAACAATTAATTTACCTATATTTTTAGCTAAGACCTGCATCCCTAATCGTACTTGCAAAAATTGAATATGATCTAAGTTATTTCTCTTTTGAAGATACGTGGCAAACTGGTCAATTTTATTATCAAAATAATTCAATTTTACACCACTCTCCTCACTGTCATTATACGATTTAGTACAATCTTTTATCATTATATTGCCTAACTGTAGGAAATAAATACTTAACTGTTAAATGTAATTTGTATTTAATATTTTAACATAAAAAAATTTACAGTTAAGAATAAAAAACGACTAGTTAAGAAAAATTGGAAAATAAATGCTTTTAGCATGTTTTAATATAACTAGATCACAGAGATGTGATGGAAAATAGTTGATGAGTTGTTTAATTTTAAGAATTTTTATCTTAATTAAGGAAGGAGTGATTTCAATGGCACAAGATATCATTTCAACAATCGGTGACTTAGTAAAATGGATTATCGACACAGTGAACAAATTCACTAAAAAATAAGATGAATAATTAATTACTTTCATTGTAAATTTGTTATCTTCGTATAGTACTAAAAGTATGAGTTATTAAGCCATCCCAACTTAATAACCATGTAAAATTAGCAAGTGAGTAACATTTGCTAGTAGAGTTAGTTTCCTTGGACTCAGTGCTATGTATTTTTCTTAATTATCATTACAGATAATTATTTCTAGCATGTAAGCTATCGTAAACAACATCGATTTATCATTATTTGATAAATAAAATTTTTTTCATAATTAATAACATCCCCAAAAATAGATTGAAAAAATAACTGTAAAACATTCCCTTAATAATAAGTATGGTCGTGAGCCCCTCCCAAGCTCGCGGCCTTTTTTGTAATGAAGAAGGGATGAGTTAATCATCATTATGAGACCCGCCGTTAAAATATATGAATAAGTCTAATGTTGGAAAAGGTCAAAAAATTAATCAATTTAATTAAGAAAATCATTCATTTGCAAAGGGCGAAATGGGTTCTTACTGAGTTATCTATTATAAAAAAATAAACATAGACTTATGAAAAATCTCTCATAAATCTATGTTTAGTCATGACATGTGTTAAATATTATTTCGGGCGCTTCTTATTTATACAAATCTAATTTAATACTTTTAAATACAGGTATATTTTCGCGTTGCTGTTCTACTTCATTTAAGTTTAAATCTACAGTCAAAATATCTGCGGATTCATTTAATTCTCCAACTAAATCTCCATTTGGGTTTATAACTATCGAATGACCAGCATATTCTGTGTTACCATCGAATCCAGTGCTATTAGTTCCAATGACAAACATATTATTTTCAATTGCACGTGCCTTTAGTAATGAATGCCAATGTTGAAGACGTGACATAGGCCATTGCGCCACATAAAATGCAATTTTAGCACCACTACGAGCAGGATATCTTAATAATTCTGGAAAACGTAAATCATAACAGATAAGTTGGGTCACATAAGTACCGTCAGACAATTGAAAGGGTTCAGCTACGTATTCGCCAGCGGTTAAAAATTCATGCTCTCTTAACATAGGAACTAAATGAACTTTGTCGTATTCATTAATCAGCTGGCCACTTTTATTCACACTAAAAGCTGTATTAAATATTTGATTGTTTCTAATGTTAGAAACTGACCCAGCTACGATATCGACTTTATATTTTTCAGCTAAATGTTTAATAAATGAAAAACTTTGTCCTAGATTATTATCTGCTTTTTCATTTAAATGCTCTAAATCATAGCCATTATTCCACATTTCAGGTAAAACGACTACATCTACTTCAGCATTCATATTTTTTTCGAACCATTGCGTTATTTGAGTTTCATTTTTAGAACTATCTCCAAAAACAATCGGTAATTGATAAATTTGGACTTTCATAACATCACATCCTTGATAGATCTTATATATAACTTACTAAAAGTTATGTTGAAACGCAAAAAACGAGCACAAGACATAAAATCAAAGTCCTAGGCTCTACAAAGTTATATTGACAGTAGTTGATGGGGCCCCAACATAGAGAAATTGGAACACCAATTTCTACAGACAATGCAAGTTGGGGTGGGCTCTAACATAAAGAAATACTTTTTCTTTAGAAATTAGTATTTCTTATACATGAGTTTTACTCATGTATTCCTATTCTTAAGTGCACATTAGCAGCGGCTAATGTGTAAGAACTACTACATAATGAATAACTAATGATTCTTTATCATTTCTGTCCCATTCCTAACAATATATTGATTATTTTTTTATTACGAAACGATCTTCCACTGGATTAAATGTTTTTTCGCCAGCAGCTTCACGAATATCACCAAATGGCATTTGAGCAATAAGTTTCCAACTTTTAGGAATATTAAATTCATTTGAAGTCATCTCATCAACAAGTGGATTATAGTGTTGTAATGAAGCACCTATGCCTTTAGTAGCTAATGCAGTCCAAATTGCAAATTGATGCATGGCATTTGTTTGAGTTGACCATATTGCAAAATTATCATAGTAGTTTGGCATTTGTTCTTGTAAACCACTTACAACATCTTGATCTTCATAAAACAAAATTGTACCGTATGAATGTTTGAAGTTATCAATTTTTTGTTCAGTTGGCTCGAAATCACGATTCTCTCCCATGACTTCTTTTAAAATTGCTTTTGTGTTATCCCAAAATTTATTATTGTTGTCATTTAACAAGAGAACAATTCTAGTTGATTGAGAATTAAATGATGAAGGAACATGTTTAACTGCATGTGCAATCATTGATTCTAATTCGTCATCGCTAATTGATATCGAATCTTTCAAATTATATATTGAACGTCTTTCTTCCATTGCATTGTCAAAAGTCATTGCTTTTTTATCTTTTTTAAATAAGCCCATAATTATTGCTCCTTCTTTAGTAAAGAATACTTAATAGACTAAGTATAAAATTTATACTCGTACTTGTAAAGCAATATTTACGAAAATTTCAAGAATATTAATATTCATTTTCAAATTCCAAATATAAATGCATTTTCAACGCATATTTATTATACTTAGATTAATACTTACATGAAAAAGGGAGGTGTCTCGTGAAATGTCATATCATTGGTTTAAGAAAATGTTACTTTCAACAAGTATTTTAATTTTAAGTAGTAGTAGTTTAGGGCTTGCAACGCACACAGTTGAAGCAAAGGATAACTTAAATGGAGAAAAACCAACTACTAATTTGAATCATAATATAACTTCACCATCAGTAAATAGTGAAATGAATAATAATGAGACTGGGACACCTCACGAATCAAATCAAACGGGTAATGAAGGAACAGGTTCGAATAGTCGTGATGCTAATCCTGATTCGAATAATGTGAAGCCAGACTCAAACAACCAAAACCCAAGTACAGATTCAAAACCAGACCCAAATAACCAAAACCCAAGTCCGAATCCTAAACCAGATCCAGATAACCCGAAACCAAAACCGGATCCAAAACCAGACCCAGATAAACCAAAGCCAAATCCGGATCCAAAACCAGATCCAGATAAACCAAAGCCAAATCCGAATCCAAAACCAGACCCTAATAAGCCAAATCCTAACCCGTCACCAGATCCCGATCAACCTGGGGATTCCAATCATTCTGGTGGCTCGAAAAATGGGGGGACATGGAACCCAAATGCTTCAGATGGATCTAATCAAGGTCAATGGCAACCAAATGGGAATCAAGGAAACTCACAAAATCCTACTGGTAATGATTTTGTATCCCAACGATTTTTAGCCTTGGCAAATGGGGCTTACAAGTATAATCCGTATATTTTAAATCAAATTAATAAGTTGGGCAAAGATTATGGAGAAGTTACTGATGAAGACATTTATAATATTATTCGAAAACAAAATTTCAGCGGAAATGCATATTTAAATGGATTACAACAGCAATCGAATTACTTTAGATTCCAATATTTCAATCCATTGAAATCAGAAAGGTACTATCGTAATTTAGATGAACAAGTACTCGCATTAATTACTGGTGAAATTGGATCAATGCCAGATTTGAAAAAGCCCGAAGATAAGCCGGATTCAAAACAACGCTCATTTGAACCGCATGAAAAAGACGATTTTACAGTAGTTAAAAAACAAGAAGATAATAAGAAAAGTGCGTCAACTGCATATAGTAAAAGTTGGCTAGCAATTGTATGTTCTATGATGGTGGTATTTTCAATCATGCTATTCTTATTTGTAAAGCGAAATAAAAAGAAAAATAAAAACGAATCACAGCGACGATAATCCGTGTGTGATTCGTTTTTTTTATTATGGAATAAAAATGTGATATATAAAATTCGCTTGTTCCGTGGCTTTTTTCAAAGCCTCAGGATTAAGTAATTGGAATATAACGACAAATCCGTTTTGTAACATATGGATAATAATTGGAACAGCAAGCCGTTTTGTCCAAACATATGCTAATGAAAAAATGACACCCATACCAAAATAAACTGGAATAAATTTGAAATCATTATGTGCTAATGCAAATATTAATGAACTTACTGTTGTAGCAATAATAAATGCCACGATACGATTACCTTTAATCGCATTAAATAATTCTCCAAAGATTACTTTTCTGAATACATATTCTTCTAATAAAGGACCAATAATAGATACAAAGAAGATAAATATAGGTATTTTTCGAGCAATAATAATTAGCTTTTCTGTATTAGGACTTACTTGTTGTCCACCATAAATTTGCGTTAATACAATGCTCACTACCATTTGATAAATCATTACCAATGCAAATCCAAGCAATGCCCATGGAATGATATATTTTTTAGGTTCTTTAACTTCTAATTCTAATTTTGTTGGATTTTTAATTTTTAAATTAATTAAAATAATCGTCGTGGCGGCGATTAAAAATAGAACAAGTTGTATGTAAATGACTGCTTTAGTCAGTTCTATGCCACTATATTGTACAAATGGTAATTTTTTTACAATGAGAAGCGGTAAAAATTGAGACAATATATAAATAATAACAGTTAGCAATGATGCCCATAATCTTGTCATAATTTTCCTCCAAATATTTGTTTATAATTTATTTTATCGTAAATAACTTGAAGTTACAAAACTTAATTAAAAGGTTATGACTTGAAATTTTGACCAAATTTGATTATTATAAATGTATGTTAGCACTCTTTAATGTTAAGTGCTAAACTTTAGGTTTTTTAAGGAGGAACAATCATGCTAAAACCAATTGGAAATCGTGTGATTATTGAGAAAAAAGAACAAGAACAAACAACTAAAAGTGGTATTGTTTTAACTGATAGTGCTAAAGAAAAATCAAACGAAGGCGTTATCGTTGCAGTAGGAACTGGACGCCTATTAAATGATGGTACAAGAGTGACTCCTGAAGTGAAAGAAGGGGACCGTGTCGTGTTCCAACAATATGCTGGTACAGAAGTTAAACGAGATAATGAAACATATCTGGTATTAAATGAAGAAGATATTTTAGCAGTTATTGAATAATACAGAACTTAATTCATAAATAAATTAAATAGAACGAAAATGAAACACAACTAAACAAATGGAGGTTTATCATTTATGGTTAAACAATTGAAATTCTCTGAAGATGCACGTCAAGCAATGTTACGTGGTGTTGACCAACTTGCAAATGCAGTTAAAGTAACGATTGGTCCTAAAGGACGTAATGTTGTATTAGATAAAGAGTTTACAGCACCTTTAATTACGAATGATGGTGTGACGATTGCTAAAGAAATCGAATTAGAAGATCCATATGAAAATATGGGGGCTAAACTAGTTCAAGAAGTCGCAAATAAGACAAATGAAATTGCTGGTGACGGTACGACAACTGCAACAGTATTAGCTCAAGCAATGATTCAAGAAGGCTTGAAAAATGTTACAAGTGGTGCGAACCCAGTTGGTTTACGACAAGGTATCGACAAAGCAGTTAAAGTTGCTGTTGAAGCGTTACATGAAAATTCTCAAAAAGTTGAAAATAAAAATGAAATTGCGCAAGTAGGTGCGATTTCAGCAGCAGATGAAGAAATTGGACGTTATATTTCTGAAGCTATGGAAAAAGTAGGTAACGATGGTGTCATTACAATTGAAGAATCAAATGGACTAAACACTGAACTAGAAGTGGTTGAAGGTATGCAATTTGATCGTGGTTATCAATCACCGTATATGGTTACTGATTCAGATAAAATGGTTGCTGAATTAGAACGCCCATACATTTTAGTAACAGATAAGAAAATCTCGTCTTTCCAAGATATCTTACCTTTATTAGAACAAGTGGTTCAATCTAATCGTCCAATCTTAATTGTAGCTGATGAAGTTGAAGGCGATGCATTAACAAATATCGTGCTAAACCGTATGCGTGGCACATTTACAGCTGTTGCAGTAAAAGCACCTGGTTTTGGTGATCGTAGAAAAGCGATGCTTGAAGATTTAGCTATTTTAACTGGTGCGCAAGTGATTACTGATGATTTAGGCTTAGATTTAAAAGATGCATCAATTGATATGTTAGGTACTGCAAGTAAAGTAGAAGTAACTAAAGATAATACCACTGTTGTTGATGGTGACGGTGACGAAAACAGCATTGATGCACGTGTTAGCCAATTGAAATCTCAAATTGAAGAAACTGAATCTGACTTTGATCGTGAAAAATTACAAGAGCGCTTAGCTAAATTAGCAGGTGGTGTTGCAGTTATCAAAGTAGGTGCAGCAAGTGAAACAGAGCTTAAAGAACGTAAATTACGTATTGAAGATGCATTAAATTCTACACGTGCAGCAGTTGAAGAAGGTATTGTTGCAGGTGGTGGTACTGCATTAGTAAATGTTTACCAAAAAGTAAGTGAAATTGAAGCTGAAGGTGACATTGAAACAGGTGTAAATATTGTACTTAAAGCATTAACTGCACCAGTTCGTCAAATTGCTGAAAATGCAGGATTAGAAGGTTCTGTTATTGTAGAACGTTTGAAAAACGCAGAGCCGGGTGTTGGTTTTAACGCTGCTACAAACGAGTGGGTTAATATGTTAGAAGAAGGTATCGTTGATCCAACTAAAGTAACACGCTCAGCATTACAACATGCTGCAAGTGTTGCAGCAATGTTCTTAACGACTGAAGCGGTTGTAGCATCAATTCCAGAAAAAAATAATGACCAACCTAACATGGGTGGCATGCCAGGAATGATGTAAAACTGTTTATAGTTTTGACTAACTAGAAAATTACATTATGCACGAGTATGATTCATTCTAAGTATAAATTAGAATGCACGCAAATATATTTTAATTACGAGACGTCTTCCATTTGGTGACTAAACTTATGGGAGGCGTCTTTTTTGTATGAATTTGTGATTTTAGCATAGATATTCATAGTGGTATTGATATCTTTATGCCGTAATCGTTCTTGTATTTCTTTAATGTGTACACCTGATTCTATGAGCAATGCGCAATGTGTGTATCTGAATGAGTGCGTAGAGATATTTTTGAGTATGCTGGTACGTGACATAATGGTTTGTATCCACATTGATAGTTTTTTCATTACAATGGTTATCATTATATAATTCGTTTTTCCAATTATTTTGAACGTTTATCTTATAATCACGCAACACCTTTATTACATTTGGGTCAACGGAAATCTTACCGATAGAACTTTCAGTTTTAGGGGGAAGTATCTGATATTTCTTCTTGTTATTATTTGGATTGTAATATGTTTTAGTAATACTAATCGTGTTGTTTTCAAAATCAATATCAGACCACTTCAATGCTAGTATCTCGCCAGCACGACAGCCGGTATATGCAAGTGTGCTAAAGACTTCAAAGCTAGTTAACGGGGCGATGATGAAATAAATACTGATGATTTCTTTTTAATAGGTGATGAAGATTCTGACGAATTGATGACAGACGATAATGTCAATGATCATATTATAAAGAATCACATAGAAATGATTGTTGACAGATTAGCGACCGATAAAGAGTTTTATATTTTTGACTCCCTTATACAAGGACTTAGTTATCAAGATATTAGTAGTGCCTTAGATTGTTCAGAACAATCTGTAATATTATGGTATGAAACCATATTAGATAAAATTGTGGGGGTGATAAAATGAGTGAGTTAACTGCAAAGCAAGCACGTTTTGTGAATGAGTATATTAGAACACTGAATGTAACACAAAGTGCCATAAAAGCAGGATATAACGCAAATAGCGCACATGTGACAGCGTGTAGGTTATTGAAAAAGCCGCACATCAAGCAATATATACAAGAACAAAAAGATAAGATTATAGATGAGAATGTATTAACCGCAAAAGAGTTATTACATGTGCTAACGAATGCGGCAGTCGGTGATGAAACAGAAACGAAAGAAGTTGTAGTCAAGCGTGGAGAATATAAAGAAAATCCACAAAGTGGCAAAGTACAATTAGTCTATAATGAACATGTTGAACTGATAGAGGTACCAATAAAACCTAGTGATCGTTTAAAAGCTCGTGATATGTTGGGTAAATATCATAAATTATTTACAGATAAGCATGATATAAACGGTAATGTACCTATATTCATTAATATTGGTGAATGGGACGGAGGTGATGAGGGGTTAGATAAGGCAGTGAAAGATGTATCTAACGATAATCCTAATCATACTGTGATTGTGGATGATATACCGTTAGAAGATTATGAGTCAATTAGGTTTTTATAAATTGGGTATATATTTTATGGTGTTGCCAGTATTTATTGATAGTATCGGTTAAGACGATGAGAAGAATGAGTGAGATTTAAAAGAGTTGTAAACGCAATATCCTAATACTGATTTTCATATTGATGATTTAGGGAGGTTTTCAGGAGTAAAAGTATGATATTTTTTTCAAATTACATCAACATTTCAGATTGATTATTGTAATATATAATAAAATGATTTAAGAAAAAGGGAGAAAAATGGATAATATAAATAAAAATGAAAAATTTCGTGTTTTGTAAACAATTGCTATTACTATATCATTTATTTTAAATTTTGGGTTGTTTATTTCTCTAGCTATTTGGTCAATAAATTCGATGGGTAATAAACAATGCATTAGTTTGAATTTATTGCTTTCGGATGATACTTTCGCAGTAATTTCAGTAATGACAACTTTGGGAACTGCTATTTTAGGAGGTATAGCACCTTCAATATATGGTATTTTTACATCGCCTATAGATAAAAAAAGTAGTTTTAGGGCTATTAGCGATTGGGAGCAAGAACAAAGAAATAATGTTAAAGATCTGATGATGCTATTACCATTTACATTACTTAGTATTTTAATTGTGATTTTTATTTTTCAGTTTGCATATTCTAAACTATTTAATACGATAGCTATTATAATATTTATTATAATACTTGTTGTTATGTTTTTTTTAATTGGCAGTGTGTCAATAGAAAAATGAGAATTTCTTAAATTTTTTTAATAAATATTACTAAAAGAGTACAGAAGAAGAAAAAAAGCATTTTACTAGTAATATCTGTCAAAAACCACAGATTTAAATAGTATGCTTCTTTTTAGATTATGCATTTTATATACAAAATTTATTCGTCCTGTCCTTCCGCGCTCATTGTAAACCATTCGCTTAGATTAACCTATATTAATTGACGAGTTCGTGCCTCACACAGTCATTTAATATAGGTTCACAATTTTGTGTGCTTACATGATACTTTAGCATTTCCTCACTCGATTTATAGTCAAATATCATTCGAGGCCGTGCATTAATTTGTTTAACAGCTTCATCTAATGACTTTTGTGTTATATTTGCAAAATCCGTACCTTTAGGATAATACTGTCTTAAAAGTCCATTTGCATTTTCAATGGAACCACGTTGAAATGGACAACCCAAATCACTAAAATAAATACTACAATTCAATTCATCTTCTATTTGTTCAAATAGAGCAAACTCCTTACCTCTATCCATAGTTATACTTTTGGGTAATAATGGTTTCATAATATTTATAATCTCATTACAAACTACATTGGATTTACGTGTATTTAATCTACTAGCATATAAATATCTTGTCTTTCTTTCAATAATAGTTAACAAGCAATATGTTGATGGTCTAACACTCCAAACAGTATCAATTTCATAATGTCCAAATTCTTCACGATTATTAATACTTTTTGAGCCGATACTTTATAACACGAGACCCTACGTCTAATTTGCCACGCTTTTCAGAAGACTTATTATATTTCTTGCCTGCTTGTCTCATATCACGCTTAACATCAACTTTTACCAATCCATTGCGAATATATCTATATATAGTAGGATAACTTATATAATACCCTGTATCTTTTTCAATTTGACTTGCTATCTGTCTAGGAGACCATTTTAATGAAAGTTTTTCTTCAATATATGCTTTTGTTTCATCATTCAAACGTCTACGTTTAGCAACTTGTTCATCTGAAATACTACGCGATTTTATAGCATCTTCCTCAGCTAATAAAGGATTATAAACACCATCAACAGAACGCTTATTTACTTCTCTATAAAGAACTGCATCATCACGACCTAAAATCTTAGAAATCTGAATGATGTTTAAACCATCATTTAAATACTTTGCGATAGCTAGACGTGTTTTATAGTCTAATTCTTTACGTTTTTTTCTTTTTTTCATGTATATCCTCCTTTACTTTTAAAAAGGTTATTTATAAAATAAGTTATAAGAGGATATATGTTCATCAACTCCCGATACCACCGCTAAAGCGTATAGGGAGTTGATTCTTTATTTTTTCATATTATTTTCTTCATAAACTGGTTTATTATCTTTCTCAAACTTTTCAGCATCAATATTAGAATCTTCTTCATATTTATCGCTAGTCTGATTTATTTTATATACTCTTGAAACTTTTGTATTACTATCTTTAAAAGGCATATAAGTCATTATAATAACCTCACCATCATTATAAATCTTATAATAACTTTTTGACCGCTCAACATTTTTATACTTCTTTGTATTTTTCACATCTTGAATACTTTCTTTTTCTAACTTTGTAACTTCATCAATTTCTTTATCATATTTCTGACCACATGCAGATAATAATATAACTAATCCTAAAATTAATACAAACCATCGCCTCATGATAAATTCACTCCTTTTTACGTAAATTATATCATTGCTATCGTCTTGAAACAAACTAACGTCCTAGAGGTTTTAAATTGAAACGTTTTAAATTATCAATACGCCAACCTTCAGCTGTACGAACTAAATCCAATTGTGCAGATGTTTGACGATGTTCAATTTTATCATCTCCATCTGTTTCAATACGTTCGTCGAACTGAACAAAAACTTTATAACTATCTTTTTTAGGGTCATAAGTATCAAAATAAACATGAATATCATTAACCGTTATATCATCATATAAATCATATTTATCTTTAGAATCCTTAAATAATGTATCGTAATAATCCTTTGTAACTAAAGGCTTTATTTGTGGTGATTTTGATTTAAAAGAAGAATCTTTTTTCATTTCAAACATCTGTTTAACAAAATTTGAAGAAACTTCACGTATTTGTTTTTCTTCATCAGAAATAACTGTTTTTGATTGTCTCTTTACTAATTTATTTAACTCTCCATTTTTATCTCTTAATATACGTTGTTCTTCCTGCAAATCTTCAATTTGATTTTGTTTCATTTTAACTTGTTGTTTAGGAATCTGATAACCAATTAAAACAGCACAAAATAATATTACTGTTACAAGAGTAAACATAATAATTTTTTGCTTCATTTATTTTCACTCCTTATCATGAATAAAACTATATCCGTCAGTCATTTTCAATGTACGTTCATTAACTTTAAAAGCACCTTCCCAATTCATTTCTGTTATTCTAAATGTTTTACCACCATCACTTACACCAATAACAACAGCCACATGACCATAATGCCCATCATGACCGCCTGCACCTTGTTCAGCAATAAATAATGCACCAGGTTCCGGATTTTTATCAACTTTATAACCCTCAGCTTTAGCTCTATCATTCCATTTATGTGCATCATGCCAATAAGTCGATACAGGTTTACCCATTTTTTGACGCATACCGTATGCATACCAAGTACATTGACCAGCAGTGTATAAATTACCTTTTCCAGGGTCATCATTTGACCAATGTGGCAATTTACCATTAAACTTTATAGACTTTCCTTTACCATTACTACATGACGTTTTAGCTTCTGAACCGCCTAAATCTTTCATAATTTTTTCAACTGTTGGTATCCAACGGGCATTCATATTATTAGGGTCATTTGACGCACCAACAGGCGCATATTTGGGACCTATTTTTTTAGGAGTATCTAAACCTTTAGAAATATAAACATCATACAAATTTTTAGCTCCCGCATTAAGACCATCTTCAATAGTTGGATATGTTGAATCATGAATCGATTTTGAACCCATAACAGACAAAGGATTATTTTGTCTTGTCGCATTTTCTCCTTTACCCCATTGTGATTCACTCGCAATAATGGCCATAAAAATATTCACAGGTACTTTATTTTTTTCTGCAATTTTCTGTATTTCTTTTCCTTTACCCTCTAATTTTCCACCTTTAGCATTTTCGTTAAACTTATCAATACCATTTGCCGAAACATTACCGCCACTAACAGTACAACCAGCATCATCTTTACCTTTATTTAAATCAGGCGCTAACAAAAACATTATAATTACTGGAAATATAAAAAAAGCCACCACACATAAAATGATGATGACTTTCGCTAATTTCAATTTAACGCCTATTGGCGTTTTACCTATTACTTTTTTAGCAATATCTTTTTTATTTACCATGCTTATTGATATCCTTTTGCTCTTTTAAACGGTCTTTTGACTGAGAATTACGCGTAATAGGTTGATTACGATTTCCAGATTGTCTACTTTGTTGATTCTGTGTCGCATTTTGTATTTGTCGTTTTTGAACATCAGTATCATAAGCAGTTTGAACTGACTTCTGTTCTTTACGATTTATTGAATGATTCTCATTATTTAATGGCTGATTAACCACTTGTGGCGACCTTTGTATATCTTTTCGCTGTCTTGTTTCTCGTACTTGATGTTCTTGCTGTGATGCTTTTTGTGGTTGTTTAGAATAATTATTTGCATTTGATTCAACAGAAGCAGATTTTACATCGTTACCATTCATTGACTCTTGTTGTTCTCTGCGCTTATTACCATTTTTTTGATTATCTTTATTTATAAATAAAGGCATTGGTTTATCCTGTTGTCTTCTTCTTAAATCATTATCATTTTGAAGTGGTGGGGCGGGTTCATCTCTTTGATTTTCTCGTTTAGCTTTCTTATTTTGCGCTTGTTCATGACGAATCTTATTAAAACGTTCTTGTGTTCGATTCATCACACCAGCACCAATTGCACTAGGAGAAAAACTAATATTACCACGACTTACAAAATTGATAATTTGAGCCCGTTTTTTATACATTACAAACAATATTACAATTATAAATATTGAATTTAAAAAATAAGCATTTTGACTATCCGGTTCAATAAAACTATTTGCAAGCTTGATACACAAACCAACTATCACAAATAAGAATGTCATACAAGCACTTAAAATAATATAGCCTAACGTTTTTGCAAACGCAGAGAAAACAGATAATTCAAATCCTGGTATAAAACTCACTATCCAACTGAATACTAAAAATAAGAATAAAAATAAAGCAAATGTAGAAAAAATCAACTTCGCAAAACTTATTGATAAAAATACTATCGACATAAAAAGTGTAATAATAAAACCAATCACTGAAATAGCCAACTTTTGAAATACATAACCTTGCGTCATATATTTATTATTTTTCTTTTCAACCTCATCTTTAACAATATCATCTAATTCTTTTTCTGATTTTTTATCATAATCAAGTTTTAAAATGTTATCAATACGGTCTTTACCTTTTGCTTTTATCTCTTTTTCGTCGACAGTTCCATAATTCATTACTAAATATGTTCTATATATCGTCATATCAAATAATTGATTACGTATATGATTCATACCTGAATTCTCATGAATATAATCAATATTACCATCAATAGAAGATGTACTATTCATAATTATATTATTTAAGTCCTTACCAATATTGTTTGTACCACGTATAATATTACCTGCATTCGCAAGTATACCAACACCAAAACCAATTAAACACATAATTAAAAACGCTCGTTTTAATGCTTCTCTTGCATTACCTTGTACACTAAAAATAATAAATGCGTTAAAACAAACAATAATAAATAATGTTAATGCTAAATTACTCAATAACTTTTGATATATATCGCCAACAAAATCGCCGATTTTATCCGCAAAATCATTAATAACATCTAATTGAAATAAATTTTCAATCGCATAATCTGTAACACCTGCTAAAATCTTAGTCATAGAAAAGAAAAAATCTGACACATTATTAATTTGACGTGAAATTTCTTCTTGACCAAACGGATTCCAGTCGCCTTTTTCACTATATATTGAACGATAATGTGATAAATCATACTTTTCAATTTTTGGCTTAACTGCATGTGAGGGCTCTCCAACTGGATTAGAAACAGCGTAAGCACTCACAGATGTTAAAAGCAGAATAGGCAAAATTAAAAAGCATAAAAGATACACACTTTTATGCTTCATCAAATCACTCCTTATTTAATATTTGTTTCACATCTTCCACAAAATCATATTGTTCCATTAAAGGTGCATCAAATAAAATTGGTTCATTATATTGTCCAAGTATAGAAATATAACCTCGGCCGATATCACTATCATGAATCGTTTGAAATTCTTTATCAGTTTGACCAAAGGTCATACGATAACCATCATTTGACAAATTACCTAAAGACACACGTAACCCTAATTGGTCACGCACATTACCTTTAATCACATCTGCATCTGGTCTTTGTGCTGTTAAAAACATAAATACACCAGCTTGACGACCTTTCATAATAATATTAATTAAATAATCATTCATTTCTTGTAATTCTTTTTTATCTAAAGTTGAAGTAAAAGCCGTTACCTCATCAAAAATAATGAAATAGGGGCGCATATCAAAATTACGGAAATCATTCCCGATTTTATAATCCGAACTATCATTCATTAATCTAAAACGCTCTTCCATTTCATTATTAGCTTCTCTCAATTGTTTTAATATTTGACCTTTAGTATCTGCAACTTTATCATCACCAATAACGCGCTTCATAAAGCTCAAATCTGAAACTTTTGGGTCTAATAAACGTACTTCTGAATGTCTACGGAATAACTCACGAATCACATAAAATAAAAAATATGTTTTACCACCTCCGGTTATACCTGTAACCAATCCATGAGGTGCTTTCACAAAATCCCAAGTAATTTGATGCGTAATAGCAATTTTTGTATCATAAAAAATTGTATTTGATTCTTGTTCGCCATTCATAACAATACGCTTTTTATATTTAAGTGGCATAAATTCATATCTCAAATAACGACCAATATGCTTTTTTTCTACTAATTCAGAATTAAACATTGGTTCAATAATCGTCTCTAACTCTAAATAATTATCTTGAAACCTCGAACCGTCTTTCTTAATATGAATAACAAAAGATTTTTTACCACGCTTATAAAACATTGTTGGATAATAATCATATTCAGTTTGTTTATAATCAATAGGGATATACTCAGTTGTTTTCTTGATTACTGTACGATTATGAAAACCTTGTGTTTCAATCATTTCAGCCAAATCTTTTGTTTTAAAACGTATTAAAAACTGAGCAATAAGCTTACATATCACAAATATAATTGCTGTACCAATTAATAAATACAATAAATGCGGTTTAAAATATGCAAACAACGTCCATATATCCAATTTTTTATTAACTGATTTATAATCAATAAACAAAATGTATATACGATATACCAAAAAAATAAATGCTAATACACCTGCAAACATAAAATCAATATACTTCTGATAAGGCTGTATACGTACGCCTTTAAATAAAGCAATTTCATTCATTGCCATCAAATCCACTCCTTTAAAATAAAAAGCACATACAATTTTGTATGTGCTAAAAATTACATCGCAAATTTTTCTTCAGCTTTAGAGCTTGCAGAATCTTCTTGTGTTCTAAATGCTTCAGTCATTTCCTCAAATGGACAATGTACAACCATTTTTCCAACACGTCCATAAAAATCACTAAATATACATTGACCTTTCTTCAAATCTTTCAACATTTCCATATTTTCAGGAGATTCTTTTGAATATTCTAAGCCTAAAGATTTTAAAATATCCTCACGTTCATCTTTTTCATCAAATGCAAAATGACAACCAAAGTTACCACCATCATCATCTGCTTTATCTTTTACCGATTGTGTAATAAATACAAGTGAATTATTCTCAGAACGTCCCGTTCTTTTTATACGCTTACCAACTTTTTTACCTTGTCTTGAAGCACTAAAAGCCCAACCCTCATCAATAAATATAGTCGTTTGAACATCTCTACGAGAACCGAATTTCTCTAAAAACTTACCAATTAATAACATTAATGTAATCCCATTTTTCTCACTTGTTGAATAACTTGATGTATCATCATCTGCTTTAGGCATATCTAAACCTTTAACCTGTAAAATAGTTGCTTTTTCTTGAATATTTAAAGCTGGATTCGTACCATCACTAAAAACAAGTTTTAAAATATTGTTTTGCGTTTTTTCAAATAATAAATCGCCTGCATTTTTTACATGCTCATCTTCATTATTCTGTAATTTTTCAATTACATTTAATGAACCAACTTTTTTACCATTTTCACGTTCTTCAACCGTATCAGAAATAGCTTGATAAATTGCCGTTTCAATATGATGATAATTTTCAAAAGATTTAATTTCATCAAACACTGATTTCAACATCTCATTAGCTTCAATACCATCTAAAAATACAATAGGGTCTAGACAACCATAATTGGTTGAATCTTCATAATTCAATGTTACATATTTAAATGTTTTTAAATGATTAATAAATAGGGGATACTTTTCTTGCATTTCCTTACTTTCTGTTACTCTGTCAAACCATTCTGCAAACTCAGATTTTGGATCCCAGTACAACATTTGACCTTTAAAAAATGATGTATAAATCCATAATAATTTTGCTAAAAATGATTTACCTTTACCAGTTTGACCAGTAATTAAAACATGCGGACTATCACTGACAGCCCCTTTAATACCTTTTGCAGCCAACAATAAACTAAATAAAATTATATCCCTTGAACTTGCAACAGCTTCCTCACGTGAAACAGAACGAATAAATTTATCAATACGCCCTATATAAAAACCTGTTTTTGTTCCCAAACTTTGAGACACACCAAATAAATTTTCTGCTATACCTGTTGCCGTAGTTCTTTGTAACCAATACTTATTAATAAATAAATCATTACCATGTAAACACTGATAAAACAATTGTAACTGGTCAGCTAATGGATTAACTGCATATATTTGAGTTTCCTTTAATCGTTTCATCAAACGCTTTGCTTTACGTTTACAGTCTCTATAATCATCACTTTTAATTACAAACATAAATACCCACTCAATAAATACACCTGAGCCAGTCACTTCTCGTTCCATTTGATTCAATACAAACAAATTATCTTGAACATCTTCCGAAGCACTATCGCCAGTATCTTGCTTTTCTTTTGCTTGTTGTTTATGATTTATTTTCGCACGGTCAAATTTTTTCTTAACTTTTTCATTATTAATAATTTTTGCTTTTACATGACATTCAACCGGAAAAGGCATATTTTGAGCTTTCTCAAATAAATGTGTATATTCCATATCTAACGGAAAATCATCAACAACAACTGTTGTTGTGTAAAATTTTTCATTATCATTTTCAACTTCTAAAACACTCAAACGAGTGGGGTCAATTACTGCATTATAAATATCTGTAATAGCTCGTCTTGAAGATTCTTCCTGTACGTCATGTGTTGCATTTGATATAAATGGCTTCCGAATAATATAAGCCAGCTCATTCTCAGTTAAACGTTCGCCTCCAATACCTAGAAAACTATCAGCCAAATCTCGTTCAAATGTTTTATACTTATCTAAAATTTTATCGTCTAAATTAACATCAAAACCAAAATTCGAAACAATACGCTCAGCCGTATCTGATAATGTACTTTTTAAAATCTCTTTAAGTGTAACTGCATCGTCAGCTAATTCACGTATTTTAACACCCATAACAAAAGAATTATGCGTAATCATTTGTAATTCTTGTTCTAATACGTCAATAGTTTCTTTTGAATAATATTCAGCTACATTAAAAGCTTCATCATCAAAATCTTTACTAATTTCTTTAAATTTATTTCGCAAATCTAAATCATGGTCATACATTTCAAAATGAAAATCTTGATAACCTTTAATCGACTCTAAAAAATAACGCATACGCTTTTTTGATTCTTCTTTTGCATCATAATTTGCTGTTGAAATAGACTCAGAACGAACACGATAATACGCCCAAACTTCGCCAGTTTTCGTTAATAACAAATTATCTCTTAAACCTGCATACGGTGCTTTTAAATTCATGTCATCCCTCCAATAAAAATAACCCCAATAGGGGCTATTTAAATGTTATTTTTTTATCATGATATTCTACTTCTTCATCATAACTTAATTTAACTTTTCTTAGCTGCACATTAAAAACAAATATTACAAAATCCCATAAGAAGAAAAATAATTTCTTTCCATCTTGTTTTAACTTAACAATATATTTCGTTATATAATATGGTGCAACCGTAAAGTAAATAAACATAAGTCCACCAATCGACATAATGACAGGCTGTAATAAATACCAAAATAACAAAAATAATATAAACCATACAATCAAAAATGTAGCCCAAAAATCTAAACGAAAACCCTTATTAATACGAAACTTATCTGTAAATTCATACATAACTATCGGTTGTTCAAAAGTTCGCTTTAAATTATAAGCTTTTTTATCCAAATGGAATCACCTCAACCGCCAAAAATCATTTTCCAAATACCAGAAATTGCATTAAACACTTGTTCAGGACCTTTAGAAACTAAGAATAAAAGACCACCAACAATAAACAATGCAATCATTCGCCCATACTTACCAGTAGCCCAATGTACAATACCAACAATTAATACTATCAAACCAATACCAGTACCAACTTCATTACCTATCCAATCCCCAAGTCCATCAATAGATGGACGGTCAGCACCTAAAACCAAAAAACTAAATAAACCACTCATAACATTAACCTCCAATAGAATTAGTCATATTTTTAACGTAATATTTACCATCTTTTTTCGTTATATCTAATGTGTAATGTTCCAAATTCTCCAAAGGAGAATCTTTATCTTTCATCAAAATTTCAACTTTAGCAACATAATCATCGCCTTTTGGATATAACCTAATTTCTCTTATTTGAGAAACTTCTCTAGTTCCTTCTAATCCCTCAGGATTATCCATTAAATAAGCCATATCATCAGGCTTACTAGAAGCATATTTATTAAAGAAATCCTCAATAAATGCTTTTGCTTTCGGATTATCTTCACGTTTATTATCTTTCAAGTTATCCTCAACCATCTTAGCTTTATTTAATTGACTATCAGGAATTGGAGTAAAATAAGGATATTCAACAACAACATACTTATTATTCTCACTCTTAATAGGTATATTAATTAGAATATTTTGATTTACTTTACGTTGCTTTTCTTCTGTTTTTGTTTCATATTCATCTTTATCTTTATCATTTTTCTTTTTCTTCTTTACTTTAACTTCTTTCTTTTCAGTAATATTCACATCATAATTAACAATATACTGTATAATCGTTTGTTTATCTTTACGTTTAATATTATAAAATTCCTTACTATTTAATTTACGTTCAGTATCTGATGTTTTTTCTTCAGGCTTTTTATAATCTGATGGAAAATATTTCAATAACTCTTTTTCTCTAGATTCTAATTCTTTTGAGTCTTTAGAAATATTCATATACGTATCAATAAATTTATCAGCATATAACTTTAATTTAGGACTATACTGAACTGTATTCGCATTATCTTCATACTTTTTTTGAATCATATTCGTTTTATTAACTGCTTCTTTACTATCATTATTTGCTCTTGTAGCTTTAATAAAAGAAGCTAATAAAAGAATTAACAAAATAGCTAATAATGAGTAAAAACAAATTACAATCATCTTACGACGATTTTTAAATTTTGGAATTACTCGGCGTTGTTCTTTAGGAATATCAAAATGCTTTCCGTTTTTAGAAAATCGTGTTAAAATGTACTTACTTATTATTTTCATAAACGATTTTCTAAAATCCTTTACGAAATTTTTAATAAAAATCACATCCCAGTTATTTTTTTAACACTTATCTTTTGATAAGTGCTTTTTTTGTTTTAAAGCCTCCAAATAATGATTAATTCTATTCGTATGCTCATCATTAAATTGTGAATGCGCTAAAATTTTATCTAAAAAATCAGTATCTGTAAGCAACCCCTCAGATTGCGCCATACTTTCGGCAGTTAAAACTGTATCTAAAGTAGTAGCAACTTGTTTACATAACCAATCAAGATTATCCTCAATGGATTTTAATGTTGGTCTAGTAGTTAAATTCAATTTTTCAGTATCTTTAATAAATAACGCCCAAGGTCTATACAATGGCCACCGCTTACGATTTTTATCATTTCCATCTTTAGGAGGGGAGATAAAACGCAAATTATTATGCAATATAGACTTTACAATTTCGCTTATATTATCTGTTCTACTCAAAACTTTCGCACAATTAACTGCATATGCCTTTCGCATTTGTATTTCATAACGATTCCATAACCCAATGTCTTCGACATCACAATGACGTTTAAACGCTTGTTCATAATTCTTTTCATAAAATCGACAATATAAATTGCTTTGTTTAGAACCAATATAAAAAGTAGCGCCTTTACTTCTTCCGTCTGATAAATTAAAACCGTTTATTGCGCTTCCAGCTCTAAAACGTGAAACACACTCAGCTTTTTCAGCCTTTTTAATTAATAAAGGCACTTTTAAATATGTTTTATAATCATCAATTGCAATATCAATTCTTGTAAAATTTGCATTAACTGATAAACATTTATCAAAAAAATCTTGCCAAGTTTTATTCAACTGTTGTAAATGATGTTCAAACTCTCTACAACCTGTACCAGTTAACTGTAAGTGAATGCCCATTGATTCATCATCACTTGAATAATACAATTTAATGTTTGAAAATTCATAACCGCGATTATAAAAGTAAATGCCACTATTTCGTTTTTTGAACAACGTTATAGGCAAACCGATAACGTTCTCAATTACTGCTGAAATAGGGGTTATATGGAAAGTGACCTGAACCCAGTCAACAACTGCCTCCACGGCACTTTTATTTGTACGCTCTACCCCCCTATTAGTAAGGGGGGTACACTGGTTTTTTAAAGTCATATTTATTTATGCCTCCTATCAAATCGCAAGCGATTTGATACATGACCGTTCTCGCTTTTTTAACGCGTATTTGTCGCAGGCTCCGCCCAAATGCTTAACGCACTCCGTGCTTGCATTTCTGCGCCTGCATACGCTAAAAGCTACACGGTCATGTTAAATCACTAATACTATATGTTAAACATCAATATCGCCAATATAAATACAATCTTCCAAATTCACTTGTAGCATTCTGCCATGTCCTGCTTCACTCAAGCTCATACACAATAGACAAAGGTCAGCGTAAATTTTAGGCCGACCTTTTACCGTATTTTCTTTAACGTAACTATCATTAAATTTAGACTGTATTTCTTTAGCTAAAGTCATTAATGAAACTTTATCGCCCCAATTTATACGACTAGCAACATAGTTTAAAATAGGTTCACTCAAATTTGAACTATTTGTGTAGCGATATAATCTATCTGCTGTATAATAATCCATTTACATCACCTAATTATTTTTGTTTAAGTGCATTATTAGAACCAACTACTTTAATATCTTCTGCATTCCAGCTATATGCGATAGTTCCAAAATCGCCTGACATTTGAACATACATTTTAACGTCTGGTTCAACTAATTCGCATTCTTGTAAATAGTCTAATTCTACTTTATTAGGCGTTTTAACAGTAATTTGTTCGCCTTGTTCTTGACTCGCTAATTTATATGCATAAACAGTTTTATCAGTACGCTCTCCATTTTCATATTTATATTTTTCATCTACACCTAAAAAGTTTAATTGTCCTAAAGTTTTTTTAATATCCAATACTGGTTTCATAATATATCCATCCTTTACAAAATTTTTAATAAAATTAAACGACTTCTAAAGGGTCGCACGAATAGGAATAACTCCCGCAAATCCGTACCACTGCATTTTTGATAATGGAGTGTCTATGCTTCTCCTGACCTATCATATTTTTAATCAAACCTATCGGTTCATCACCTCAAAAAATTCTAAGTCTTCAATTGAAATATGATACATCTTACAAATAAATGTATTAGACACACCATATTGTTTTAAAAATTTATAATCCTTATAAGTAAATCGATAATCATTCTTTTTTGCCATTTCACAAACTTCTAATATACGAAAATATGCAAAATTATACATTTTACAAATTTTTCTTTTAGAAACACCATGAAATCTTAAAATTACAAATTTACGATAATTTAATTGATTTGAACCATCAAAAAAAGGTGTAAACTCAGTCATAATTATCAATTCCTTTCATAAGAATTAACTGTTAACTAGAGTTTACACCACCATTTTATTAATCTGTTATAAAATTACTGTGAAGATATGCAGATATTTTTCAAAAGAATAGAAATGATTTGTTTACGCTGAGAAACGTCCTGATTTGCAGTGAGAAATGATTTTGCGTATCTATTGTATGTAACAATAGGTACATAATATTTTTAGGGTGGGTTATATGAGCATAATTACAAGATTGTTTAATAACAGTGATTTTGAAAAATTAAATCAACTATGTAAATTATATGATGATCTAGGTTATCCAACAAATGAGAATGATTTAAAAAAGAGACTAAAGAAAATAACGAATCATGATGATTACTTCCTACTGCTTTTGATAAAAGAAAATAAAATAATTGGTTTAAGTGGTATGTGTAAAATGATGTTTTACGAAAAAAATGCAGAGTATATGAGAATCCTTGCGTTTGTTATACATTCTGAATTTAGGAAAAAAGGTTATGGAAAGAGATTATTAGCTGATTCTGAAGAATTTTCTAAACGGTTGAATTGTAAAGCAATAACACTAAATAGTGGTAATAGAAATGAAAGACTATCTGCACATAAACTATATAGTGATAATGGGTATGTTAGCAATACATCTGGGTTTACTAAACAACTATAAGTGTGAGCATTCGTATAATACGATGTAGGAACATATTTTATTGTAAATGTTGCATGTATGCCTCGTATTATGACTTATTTAAAGGGAGAAAAAAGGGCATAATTCTTCGATTGTTGGAGAAATAGACTAGATTTTCGAGATTTTCCAACAATAAATCAATGTTGGAAAACAGTTTTTGAGTGACATAATTATGACATAATAGAATTGAAAAACTAAAAATAATAGCGTTGTCTAAAAATTAAAACGCTGATTTAATAATCTTTAAAGCGTGTATTAAAGTAAGTTTTTATTAGTGCATAATGCCGGGAATGATGTAAAACTGTATATAGTTTTGACTAATTAGAAAATTACATTATGAACGAGTATGATGTATTCTAAGTACAAATTAGAATGCACGCAAATATATTTTAATTACGAGACGTTTTCCATTTGGTGACTAGACTTATGGGAGGCGTCTTTTTTATGTGCTAATTTGTAATTGAGATTCATAATGGTATTTAAATCATTATGGTGCGGGAGTTATGGTATTGCCATAATATGAGAGTGCATCCACTTCTATAAGTAATGCATATTGCGAGTGCAGGAATGAATGAGTGCTTGATTAAAATCCTTATGGGTGGTTGACATAATTAAAAGAAACCACATTTAAAATTTCTTAATCACAAGCGGTTAACTAGGTATAGTTTAGTTTTGAGTAAATCTTTTTAAAGGTGTACTTGTGCATTTTACTTAATTAAAGACATAAGACATTTAATCGGCCTAAAATAAATAAAAAACTACCTGTTTAGGTAGTTTTTTTAATGTAATAGATTAAAACACTAGTTCATTTCTTATTAAAGATGGATAGTTATTTTATAGATAAATTTGTCCTTTAGTGTAGCGGTAATTTTTAGGACTTTTTGGTGGTATAAATGTTCTTAATAAAGTTAATAGTCCTACTTTACCGCAAAGCATAACGAATATAATAATTATTTTAGTAATACCATGATATTCTGTGGTAAGGTTCATACTTAACCCTACTGTTCCGAATGCAGAAACCACTTCGAATAATAACTTGATTAATGATATGTTCGGATTAATTATCGATAATATAAAAGTAATGATGCTGATAAATAGAAATGAGATATTAATGGTAACAATAGATAGTTTTATATGTTTGTCAGATATTTCTTTATTGAATACTGAAACATTATTTTCTTTACGTATATAATTTAGTACAAAAATAAACGCAACTGCAAAAGTAGTTATTTTAATTCCTCCAGCTGCACTGAGAGGGGCACCACCAATAAACATAAGTAGCATTAACATTAATGCGGTAGATTTGTTAATGCTTGCTATATCTATACTGTTAAAACCCGCTGTTCGTGTTGTTACTGATTGGAAAAAAGAATTTCCGATTTTTTCAACTAGTCCCATATGTTGCATAGTATTAAACTGTTCTAATAAAAAGAATGTAATAGCTCCTATAATTATTAGGATACTAGTTGTAGTTAAGACTAATTTAGAATGTAAAGATAATTTACTCAATTTTTTACAATTAATAAAGTCTATCACGACAAAATGTCCAATACCTCCAAATATTATGAGTATTGAGATTGTAATAATGACAATTGGATCACTAGAATAATCTATTAAGTTATTCTTAAAAAGGGCAAATCCAGCATTATTAAAAGCTGATACTGATGTGAATAAGCTTAAAAATAAACCTTTGCCTATACCAAATTTTGGTATAAAAGATAAACACAAACAAATCATACCAATTAATTCAGTGACTAAACTATAAATAGCCAAGTGTTTAATTAGCTTAATAACACCACCAGGTTCGTCAATATTCCATGTAACCATAATCAAGAATCTATTTTTCATTGATATCTTTCTATTTAAAAATACTAGTGTCAATAGGGTTACGGTCACGATACCCAGACCACCTATTTGAATTAATAATAGTATTACTATCTCACCAAGTATATTAAACTGTGATCCTATATCAACTGGGGACAAGCCAGTAACTGTAAATGCACTTGAAGCTATAAATAGGGCATCTAAAAAAGATATTGGCTTTTTACCAGTAAAAGGTAAATACAATAAAAGTGCACCTATGATAGTTGTAGAGAAGAAAAGCATTAAATAAAAATATAAAGGTTTGTGGACTTTGTTCATTTTAATTTCATACTCCTTTATATTATAAATTAATAATTAGATAATATCATAAATGAAAATAGAAATGTTACTGATGTGTATTACTAACAGGCGTTGACTAATTCTTTTAATATTTTATAATTGAAAATGAATATCAATTGAAAAACAAAAGGATGATATTATGAAAAGATTAATTGGAATTTTATTATGTAATTTATTTATTTTGACTGCGTGTTCAGCATCTGTCGATAAAACAAGTAACTCGACAAAGACTACAGACTATAAAATTGAAAATGGTGAAACACTGAAAGTACCAGAGAAACCTAAAAGAGTTGCTGTATTAACTGGATTTTATGTTGGTGATTTTATAAAGTTAGGAATCAAACCAATTGCTGTTTCAGATATAACTAAAGATTCTTCAATTTTAAAACCTTATTTAAAAGGGGTTGATTATATTGGAGAAAATGATGTTGAAAGAGTTGCTAAAGCAAAACCAGATTTAATTGTTGTAGATGCTATGGATAAAAATATAAAAAAATACCAAAAAATAGCGCCAACAATCCCATATACATACAATAAATACAATCATAAAGAAATATTAAAAGAAATAGGCAAGTTGACTAATAATGAAGATAAAGCTAAAAAATGGATTGAAGAGTGGGACGATAAAACTAGAAAAGATAAAAAAGAAATTCAAAGTAAAATTGGTCAAGCAACAGCATCTGTGTTTGAACCAGATGAAAAGCAAATATACATATATAACTCTACATGGGGTCGTGGTTTGGATATTGTTCATGATGCATTCGGTATGCCAATGACAAAGCAATATAAAGATAAATTACAAGAAGATAAAAAAGGCTATGCTTCCATTTCAAAAGAAAATATTAGTAAATATGCTGGTGATTATATATTTTTAAGTAAACCTTCGTACGGAAAATTTGATTTTGAAAAAACACATACATGGCAGAATATTGAAGCTGTAAAAAAAGGACATGTAATTTCATATAAAGCAGAAGATTATTGGTTCACAGATCCTATTACATTAGAACATTTGAGAAGTAAATTAAAAAAAGAAATTTTAAATAAAAAATAATAGAAATAAGTTGTAAAAATTTTCTTATGCATTGGTACTAATGTTTTTAAGGAGTGATTAAATGAAGCAACTGGTTGGAATTCCCGAATCAATGTTAATTCCTTTGATAGCTCGAGCAAAAGAGTACGAAAACGAAAAACCAATAATAAAAGACGCACTATCAAAAAAAATATTTGATGGTTTAGATGATATGTACAAAAATGTTACATGTGATGACATGTCTCAAATTGGAATTAGTATACGTACTGTGATAATAGATTGTGTTACTAAGAGGCTTATCAAGGATAATAAAGATTTAATCGTGGTCAATATAGGTTGTGGCTTAGATACAAGGTTTCAAAGATTTAATAAAGAAAAAATATCATGGATAGATTTAGATGTACCAGAATCAATAGAAATACGAAAAACATTTTTTAAAGAAAGTAATAGTTATAAGATGATATCTAAATCTATGCTAGATTACAGTTGGATTGATGATGTCAAAAATTATAAATTTTTTAATAGTAAGTCAGATATATTGTTTATTATTGAAGGTGTATTGATGTATTTTGATGAGAGTGTAATGACTCAATTATTGGACACTATTATCAAAAAGATGGGAGATCATAATTTGACATTTGCGATTGAATTTTGCTCAAAAACAATTGCGAATAATACAAAGAGACATCAATCGGTATCAAAGTTATCCTCACAACCTGTTTTTAAATATGGTTATAATGATTTAAAAAAATTGAATGAAATTTTACCAAATACAATAAGAGTAATACATGAATATAATTATTTTGACTATTATAAGAATCGATGGGGCTTATTTGGATATTGTAGATTTATACCTTATTTAAAAAAAAGGTTAAACAATAAAATAGTACTTATGAAATATAAAGTTCCAAAGAGACAGAGACATTAAGTTCTTAGACAATGTAAAAAAGCTGATTTCTATAAATTATTTGATAGAAATCAGCTTTTTTCAAATGTATTTGATAATTTACAGCTCGTTGAGCTGCTGTTTTCTAGGGATTTATGTCCCATTCCTTTTACGAGAAGGTTTTTACGAGTTTTATGTAACTATTAGAAGCTATCTTTTTATATGACCATTAGTCAATATATGTATGACAAATCAGCACAATAATTTCAGTTTTACATCACTTAATCAATGAAAATGTGCTTGTTGATATTTGAATATTTACATTCAAACAATATTCATCGCTATTTCTATCAACTTAAAATTCGCAATAAAAAACTGCCAGCACGCGAATAGGGCAGCTGACAGCATCGTTCTTATTTTTCTTTTAAATATTGAATGGAAGCCTCTTTAAAAATATCAATATATTTCAGATACATATCTTTTTCAATATATTCATCGATTTGATGTGCCATTAATGGATTACCTGGTCCAAAAATGGCTAAATCAACATTGTCCTTATTATCTCCTAAGAAACTAGAGGCATCTGTTGCACCTACAAGCGCTGAAACAAATATTTCGTCTTGTTCTACATAACTAGAAGCTACATCTTTAATCGTAGTAATTAATTTGCTATTTTTATCGCTTGTTACAGGTCGGTGATTGCTTGGAATATCGAGTGAAAGCTTATTGCTATCCACATCATTAATGATATTTTGGAAAAACGATTCTATAAAGTCGTTATCATACTCAGGAACTGGTCTTACGTTAAATTCAAGTGAAGCTTCATCTGGTACAGAGTTAAATTGTTTGCCGCCATTTATAATCGAACATACAGCTGTAAGACCAGATGCATAATTTGCATCCTCTTCAGAAATTTCTTTTCCAATCAATGATTTGAACATAGGCGCAACATCTAATTCATGTTTAGTATCTTGTTGTTTAAGCTCTGAATATTTTTCTTTAAATAGATTATAAAATTCAAGCAGTGTATCAATTGCATTGTCACCAATAAATGGAACTGAGCTATGGACAGCTTTACCAGTTGCAGTTACTTTACATGACATAGACCCCTTATGTGCATAATAAATTCCAGATCCAGTTGGTTCAGCAATAATTAAGCCATCGACATCGTCTAAATAGCCTTTATCAGCTAATAATTTGGCACCTTCTTGTTCTTTCTCTTCGCCAGCAGTAGCCAGTAATCTAATCGTTCCATGAGGCAATTCATTTTGTTCTTTTAATTCGATTAGAGATACGACCAAAGCCATTAAACCGCCTTTCATATCTGTAGTGCCTCGGCCATATAATTTGCCATCTTTTTCTGTCAGTTGAAAAGGGGGATATGACCAATTATCTTGATTTCCTGCATCAACAACATCCATATGACCACTCAATGCGAGTATAGGTGAGCCGTTACCGATTTCTGCAACGATATTGGCGCGGTGTTCATTAACTTTCAAAATTTCAGATTTAATATCGTACTTGTCGAATAAATCTGTTAAATAATTACAAACGTCTATTTCATTATTATTTTCAGTTTGTAGTTCAACAATATCTGCTAGTAATTGAATTTTTTCTTTTTCACTAAAAGTTGTCATTAAGCTCACACCTTTCAAAGTAGTATATATATTTATATAAACATAATTTTTATTCTTAAACATAATTTAAAATGCAGAAAGTAGTGTGTTATTTGATTTCGTTCTATGAAATTAACTGTCTAGTATCAACGATCTTATTAACGCTGATATCGGATATGCTTAATTTTATAGTAAATTGTATGAGAAAGATGCAGGATATTATTTAGCTAATAATTATATATAAATTTCAAATCGATGGTTATTAACTACTAAATAAAAATATTTGCTAAATTAATGACTTTGTACACACATTATTTTTAAAGAGGATAAAGTATTTAATAATATTAACAAAATCATTTAATAAATAGTTAAATATATATTCTCTGTTTTTGTGATATTATTCACATGTCGATACATATCAACAAATATCAATCATACGAAAGAAGGTTATAACAATGAAAAATAAAAAACGTGTTTTAATAGCGTCATCATTATCATGTGCAATTTTATTGTTATCAGCAGCAACGACTCAAGCAAATTCAGCTCATAAAGACTCTCAAGACCAAAATAAGAAAGAACATGTTGATAAGTCTCAACAAAAAGACAAACGTAATGTTACTAATAAAGATAAAAATTCAACAGCACCGGATGATATTGGGAAAAACGGTAAAATCACAAAACGAACTGAAACAGTATATGATGAGAAAACAAATATACTCCAAAATTTACAATTCGACTTTATCGATGATCCAACTTATGACAAGAATGTATTACTTGTTAAAAAACAAGGCTCAATTCATTCAAATTTAAAGTTTGAATCTCATAAAGAAGAAAAAAATTCAAATTGGTTAAAGTATCCAAGTGAGTACCATGTAGATTTTCAAGTAAAAAGAAATCGTAAAACTGAAATATTAGACCAATTGCCGAAAAATAAAATTTCAACTGCAAAAGTAGACAGTACATTTTCATATAGCTCAGGTGGTAAATTCGATTCAACAAAAGGTATTGGACGAACTTCATCAAATAGCTACTCCAAAACGATTAGTTATAATCAGCAAAATTATGACACAATTGCCAGCGGTAAAAATAATAACTGGCATGTACACTGGTCAGTTATTGCGAATGACTTGAAGTATGGTGGAGAAGTGAAAAATAGAAATGATGAATTATTATTCTATAGAAATACGAGAATTGCTACTGTAGAAAACCCTGAACTAAGCTTTGCTTCAAAATATAGATACCCAGCATTAGTAAGAAGTGGCTTTAATCCAGAATTTTTAACTTATTTATCTAATGAAAAGTCAAATGAGAAAACGCAATTTGAAGTAACATACACACGAAATCAAGATATTTTGAAAAACAGACCTGGAATACATTATGCACCTCCAATTTTAGAAAAAAATAAAGATGGTCAAAGATTAATTGTCACTTATGAAGTTGATTGGAAAAATAAAACAGTTAAAGTCGTTGATAAATATTCTGATGACAATAAACCTTATAAAGAAGGATAATATTGAAAGGGCGGATTACTAATGATTAAACAACTATGTAAAAATATCACAATTTGTACGTTAGCACTATCGACTACTTTCACTGTATTACCAGCTACTTCATTTGCAAAGATTAATTCTGAAATCAAACAAGTTTCTGAGAAGAATCTTGATGGTGATAATAAAATGTATACACGTACAGCTACAACAAGTGATAGTCAAAAAAATATTACTCAAAGCTTACAATTTAATTTCTTAACTGAACCTAATTATGATAAAGAAACAGTATTTATTAAAGCAAAAGGTACAATTGGTAGTGGTTTGAGAATTTTAGACCCAAATGGTTATTGGAATAGTACATTAAGATGGCCTGGATCTTATTCAGTTTCAATTCAAAATGTTGATGACAACAACAATACAAATGTGACTGACTTTGCACCAAAAAATCAGGATGAATCAAGAGAAGTTAAATATACGTATGGTTATAAAACAGGTGGAGATTTTTCGATTAATCGTGGAGGCTTAACTGGAAATATTACAAAAGAGAGTAATTATTCAGAGACGATTAGTTATCAACAACCATCATATCGTACATTACTTGATCAATCTACGTCACATAAAGGTGTAGGTTGGAAAGTAGAAGCACATTTGATAAATAATATGGGACATGACCATACGAGACAATTAACTAATGATAGTGATAATAGAACTAAAAGTGAAATTTTTTCTTTAACACGAAATGGAAATTTATGGGCGAAAGATAATTTCACACCTAAAGACAAAATGCCTGTAACTGTGTCTGAAGGGTTTAATCCAGAATTTTTAGCTGTTATGTCACATGATAAAAAAGACAAAGGTAAATCACAATTTGTTGTTCATTATAAAAGATCAATGGATGAGTTTAAAATAGATTGGAATCGCCATGGTTTCTGGGGCTATTGGTCTGGTGAAAACCATGTAGATAAAAAAGAAGAAAAATTATCAGCATTATATGAAGTTGATTGGAAGACACATAATGTGAAGTTTGTAAAAGTACTTAATGATAATGAAAAGAAATAAGTAATAAAAGTTGCCTGCTACATAGAATGTAGTAGGTAACTTTTATTTATATTTGAATAGATAGATTTATTATGACGTGCAGTGTATGAATCTTGTTTGAGTGTAGAGTAAAGACTTGTATTAATGAAAAATTAAAGTTGTTAAGATGATTTTATTAAAATGTAAGTCAATTCAAATTTTAACAATATAACTCGCTTCGTCCTTTTAGAACGAAGCGAGTTATTAGTTAGTTGAGCACTATTTACTATAGGCTTTGATTGGGTAATGATCTGAAAAATCATTGTAAACGTAGTAATATGGGAACGCATATACATCCCATGGCTTAGGTTTTTCAGTCACAACTTCATTGACTAATTGTTTTGGTTGTTTATGATCTTTATCTGTAAATATATAGTCTAAATGTTCTGGTTTACCATTAGGGTAATTATATTTCGCAATTGAATTTGATTGAGGGTCCCATGTGCTATTATGACCTGCATATAGAACATCATTTACATTCAAGTTTTTAAGCATATCTTTGAACTCTGGAGTGCCTTTATTGACATTAAGGTCGCCACCTATATATACCGTTTCATCTTTAGGGATATTTTTCTTTTTAACAAAGTCACTGATTTCTTTCATTTGTTCAGCTCTAATTTTTCGATCATGTCCAGCACCACAACGTGAATCTTCAGATTGTGTATGTGTACCGATAACGTGAACGTTCTTACCATTTTTCTCTATTTTTGTATAAACAAAGCCTTTGTTGCTATCATTATCGAATCCACAACCGCTTTTGAAAACATGCTGGATTTTTTCTTTAATAGGATATTTACTTACAATCGCTACGCCACCATCTTCTGCAACAGTTGATGAGTAGCTACCTTCAGTTTTGTCCCACCCTGATTGAGAACGGCCGAGTACAGGTGTTTGATAAGGATATTCTTTTTTCACATTACTTAATAATTTGTCTGATGCACCATTATCAAATGCTTCATTGAATATTACGACATCATTATTTTTAATATAAGAAGATTGTCCGATTAAATCAGCGCGTTTATATTGCCCCCAGTTTGGATACATAGAAACCTTGTAACAACAGTATTTATTGGGTTTGGATTCCCTAATGGGTCCCTAAATTACATACTTTCTAAAATTTTAGTTGTTTTTTTGTCCTCTTCATTAAATTTTTCTTCTAACAAATGAGAATACACAGATGTAGTTATTGCTATATTTTTATGACCTAATCTTTTAGAAATGTAATGTATAGATACACCTTTTGCTAGTAAATAAGAACAATGAGTGTGTCTTAATGCGTGCGATGTAATAATTGGTATATTATTGACTCTACAGGCTGATTTCAAAGCATTATTGATAGCATGAAGGTTAATTATAGATCCGCCTTCTTTGAAAATGTAACCATCATAGCTAATTGCAAATGTACTTATGACGTCCATAATGTGTTTCATATCAGATTTAGCGATACTGATATATCTAGGGGAAGTATTGGTTTTTCGCTCGTCAATAAATATAGTGTTTTTCACTTGGTTGATATGCTCAATCTTTATATTTCTTGCACCACTGACACGACAACCCGTACAAATCATTATGAATAGCGCTAATGATGAACGAGTTCTCTTCTTTCTGACGTGATCTTTTAGTATTTCATATTCAGTTACCGAGATGAATTTTTCTTGTTCTGACTTCGTAGGTTTTCCGGCTTTATAATTAACTTTATAAGCGGGGTTTTTAAAAATAAGTCCATCATATAATGCGTCATCTAAAGCTGACCGAATAGCACCGTTTGTTTTTCTTATAGTTTCTTTTGCGTGTTCTTTTGAATAGTCGTTTATGAATTTCTGATAAACTTGTCTATTTATCTTTGATAACTCCATTTTACCTATTTTATGTTTTTGTATATGTTGTAATGCATTTCTATAATGACGGTAGGTATTTTCTTTAACAACAGGTTGTTTATATGTTTTAATCCAATTTTCGAAGTATTCTTCAAGAGTTATATAGTTATCTATATTAAAACCACTTCTTAACTCATTTAACTTGTCTAGTCCAGCAGAATTAGCTTCACGCTTTGTTCTAAAACCTTTCTTACGGTATCTTTTTCCTTCATGCTTAAATTCATATTGCCATTTTTTACCATCGTAACAACGTGTTTTCATGCGTTCCCTCCTCAAAATTGGCAAAAAATAATAAGGGTAGGCGGGCTACCCTGTGGAATCAATTATCATTATTTATAATTTCAGAAACTCTATCATTGTATTCTCTTTGTGACAGACCATGATAGTCTTTTTGCATTGAAAGCTCTTCAATTTGTTTTTGAGCCTGCTCAGACATACCCTCTGTAGAAAAATCAGTGGGAGGCATATTATTTAAATCAACTTTTTGCTTTTTGTTTTGTTGAACTTGGACATTTTGCTGAGGAACACTATTTTGTGGTATCTGTTGTTGCGGTTGTTGAACCGATTGCTCTTGTGATTGGGGTTGTTCAACGGTTTGATTGTCTGGTTGTTGTTGTGTTGCAACTTCTTTTTCCTTATCTTTTTTCGATTTATTTTCCTTTTCCTTCTCAATTTTCTTTTCTTTTGATTTAACTTCTTTTTTAGATTCTTCCTGATTCTCATCATTTCCACATGCACTTAACACTAACGTGCTCACTAATAATAAACCTAACAATCTTTTCATTCTCATTTCTCCTTTGCTTACTTTTTATATTAAAACTCCATATAGGCGCTATTAATCAATACGTTTTCACACTAGTAGGCGTTTTTTTGTTTAGTAAAATCATAATGAATCTTCTTTGGTTAACTTATCGCCATCTAATTTTTGTGAAATAAATTCCAAGTATTTACGCGCATTATGTGACGATAAATCTTTAGGTAACTCATAAGTGAATGGTTGATTACCACTAGTTAAAACTTCGTATATTACAGTTTCTCTTTTTATTTTGCAATTAGTTATTTTCATTATAAACTTCCTTTCAAACACTGCTGAAATAGACGTCTTTTTTAAATAAGCATAATTAATACTTCAATTCTTTAATCCACATATATTTAAAAGTGAGGTAGTAGGTAATAAATATAAGACTTAAAGTTAAGATTGCTTTTTTCATGTTTCATAATTAAAACCTCTGTAAATTTAAGGTTAGTATTATGAAATAATGGATTGGTTTATTCTTTAGTACTAACTTCGTAGTAAATTATATAGTTCGCTAAATTGTATTTATCTACTATATTTTTGGAATAAACAATTTCCTTTTCTTTCTTCAGTAAATTATAAAAATCTACATCATTTTCGTTAGCTGATTCTATTTTGGTGATATCAGATTGTCTAACGATTCTTTTAGATCTGTCAAGGTATATAAATTTCCCTGATTTAGAATTAGTCTTTTTATTCACACCGACGTAAATTGAAAGTAATATACTTTTTCCAAAAACAGCATCACTGTGATTATGGTTTTCATCTTCTATAACTAAGAATACATGCTTTTTTGTAAAAATTTTTTTGATCATCGTTATTATTCCTTTATTAAATTTATTAAGTCTTCTTCATTTAAAAATTGAATTTTTGCACCATTTCCAACATATTCTCGAGCTTTTCGTTGTTTTGAAACTAGTCCGTTCACATCTTTATATTTATCATCTTGAACACCTTCGACTAAAATATCTGTTTTTGCAGTTACGTCACTTCTGATATAAGCTCCTTTCTTTCTAGTTAATATCATTAAATCTTGTTTTTCAGTGTCAAAATTACCTGTAAAAACAACATTTTTATCTTTTAAAATAGGGATTACACTTTCCACTTCTATTTTATTAATCTCAGATATTTTCATATGAATTTTTTGAAATCCTGAATCGAAAAGTTTAGTTGGAGAGTTAGAATATTTGCTAAATCTAATGTATTGCTTAGGCATATAATGTATTAATTTTAATACATTATAATGCTGATTGTTTTTAGCGAGTGATATCAACATCTTCGATAAAGCTAGCACGTCAAATTTAGCAGAATGTAATTTTTCTTTATCGATATCATATAAGCTACACAAATTTTCTAATTTAAAACTAGAGATTGCGTGGAAGCTTCTAAAGATATTTATACTATCGACATACATGAAGTTTGGAACAGGTAAGTCATAATAATTATTAGTATTTTTTAATACTGAAATATCAAAAAGTGCATTATGAGCAATAATTAAATGTGATTCTTTTAAAAGATAGAGAATTTCTTGGTAAATATCTGGATATTTAGGTGCTTTTAATATGACATCTTCAGGTATTTTATGTATTTTAGCGTTTTTCAAGTTATATCTATTATTAGGAGGATTAATATAAGATGAATAAACTTTTACTATTGATAAATCCTTAATTAAAGATACAGCAACTTCGCAAGGGCTGTTCATATGTTCATTCATAGTTTCAAAGTCTAAGACTGCAATATCATATTTTTTCATTTGCAAGTGCTCCTTTTATAAAATAACTTTTCCAATTAACCTCACACTTTCATTTCTATAAAAGTGTAGATCGTCGTAATCTTTATTTAGTGAAACTAGAGTCAATCTATCATCTTCAACAAAGACTTTCTTAACGTACGCTTCTTCTTCAATGATGAATATACCAATTTGTCCATTCTTTATATTGTGAGTTTTCTCCACAAATATGATTTCGCCATCTTTAAACATAGGTTCCATAGAATCACCATTTACTTTTAACGCTAAATCGTGTGTGGGGATAGGTCCTTTAACCATTTCAGTAAATAGCGTTTCATCGTGTAAACGTTCTCCTACACCAGCAGAGACGCAACCATTGACGTTAACTGGAGTTTTCTCCTGTTTATATGAATTAATATCTACAACGTTATCTCCTTTAGAATTCTGTTCTTCCAATTGTTCATTTGCATAGTTAAGTACGTTTTCTTGGCGGGGAGGTGTGAGTTTGTTGTATATGGAAGTGATGTCGTTATCGTCTTTGTATGTAGTATCTATGTCGCTTTTACCAACCTCGAAAACATCAGCTATCCTTTGTATAACGCCGTGAGAGGGGTTGGAACGTAAATTTAAATAATCGCTTAAAGTAGATGGTTTTATGTTAATGAGTTCAGCAAGTTTCTTTTGAGACATATTTGAATCGTTGAGAAATTTTCTAATGTTTTTGGCTATAATAATATTTCTTTCTTTGTTCATATTACTTACCTCCTTTTTTCTTATTATACGAAATTTTCATATCATAGTAAAGTTTTTTACGAAAAAAACGTATTTAATGTTGGCAATACGAAAATTTCGTATTATATTAGGTTTACGAAAGGCGGTGACAACATGAAAACATTAAAAGAGTTGAGGACTGATTACGGATTGACTCAAAAAGAGTTAGGAGATTTATTTAAGGTCTCATCACGTACAATTCAAAATATGGAAAAAGACTCTACAAACATTAAAGATAGTTTACTTTCTAAGTATATGAGTGCTTTTAATGTTAAATATGATGATATTTTTTTAGGTAATTAATACGAAAATTTCGTATTTACGAATGATAAAAAGAAATCAATTATTTTAGCATTTAAAGAAAAACAAACATCTTAATAGGAGGAATAACAAATGAACATTCAAGAAGCAACGAAGCTAGCGATGGAGAAAGGAATAAGTATAAGGAGAGAGAATCAAGATGTGTATGGGATATTACCAACTAATTTGCAGCGTTATCAATGCCTAGTCGTATCTAGACACTATAAGAAAAAAAGACAAACCGCCGCCGGAAGGTGGCAGCCTAGCGCAGACGATTTAATAGCAGATGATTGGATTTTAGATTATTAATTTTTTCAAATCTCTAATTAAACCCATAAGTGTTTTGTAATCTTTTTTGGATTCTGATTCTGAGTAGGCGATACCTTCTCGAGAAAGAGCCATCTCAAGAAAACCGCCATCTTCAGCAGAAGCAATTACAAAATCTCTATGCTTTAATTCAAGAACTGCATCGATATAGTCTTCAAAATTAAAACCTAAAAAGAAAGCGTTAAATGAGGATTCATCACTACCGAAATAAGATGCAGAACGTTTAGACATACCTTCGTCAATTCTATCAAGGTAAATTGAATAAAGTTGTAAAAGGACAAATTTAGCTTCATCAGTCATAAGTCATTCACCTCCTTAATAGGAGTATAGCAGAAAGGAGCACAAACAATATGCAAGCATTACAAACAAAATCGAACATAGGCGAAATGTTCAACATACAAGAAAAAGAAAATGGAGAAATCGCAATCAGCGGTCGAGAACTTCATCAAGCATTAGAGGTTAAGACTCCATACAAAAAATGGTTTGAAAGAATGAGTGATTACGGATTTGAAGAAAATATCGATTATATAGTCACGGACATTTTTGTCCATAACCCACTAGGAGGTCGTCAGAATCAAACTGACCACGCACTCACACTAGACACTGCAAAAGAGATTGCAATGATTCAACGTAGTGAACCTGGCAAACGTGCAAGACAATACTTCATCCAAGTTGAAAAAGCATGGAATAGCCCAGAAATGATTATGCAACGTGCTTTAAAAATTGCTAACAACACAATCAATCAATTAGAAACAAAGATTGAACGTGATAAACCAAAAATTGTATTTGCAGATGCAGTAGCTACTACTAAGACATCAATTTTAGTTGGAGAGTTAGCAAAGATCATTAAACAAAACGGTATAAACATCGGGCAACGCAGATTGTTTGAGTGGTTACGTCAAAACGGATTCCTTATTAAACGCAAGGGTGTGGATTATAACATGCCTACACAGTATTCAATGGAACGTGAGTTATTCGAAATTAAAGAAACATCAATCACACATTCGGACGGTCACACATCAATTAGTAAGACGCCAAAAGTAACAGGCAAAGGACAACAATACTTTGTTAATAAGTTTTTAGGAGAAAAACAAACATCTTAATAGGAGGAACGAACAATGCAAGCTCAAAACAAAAAAGTCATCTATTACTACTATGACGAAGAAGGTAATAGACGACCCGTTAATATTCAATACAACGATGGCTACGACTTAATGATAGACCAGCGTTTTATTGAAATGACGCTTGAAAGACATCCGCATTTAAAAAATAACTTTTATGGATTAATAGATGGAAAAGAATTTAAGTTAGATTAAATTTTTGTGTTAGATAATTAAAAGCTAATTTGCTTAGCAATGTTACGGACATACTAGTGGTTTTGTTTGCGACTTTTTTAACTTCTTTCCAAGTGTGATTGTCTCGGATATTATCTAAAAATTCATGCCCTGACCAAGTTATATCGTTAATTGTATAACCATAAATATGTCCATCTTCCCAACCGAATTTAACACTAACATACTTTGCTTCTTCCAGTTTTAATAATGCATACATTACAGTTTCAAAATCATATTTTCCAAATACAACATTATCTTTGAAATTGTATTCGGTGAGCGGTTCACCAATCTTTTTATTAGTTTCAATTTCTAACAAAAGATGTCTAACACAATCATGATCTAATTTCATACTTATCACTACTTTAGGTTGATAACAACATTATACACGAAAGGAAAGATAGAAATGCCACATATTTTAAACGTAACAGTTCCAATACCTGAAACACACGTGCTTATCACAAAAGATGAATATGAAGAGTTAATAGCTTACTCATTAGACCCTGTATGGAACATGAGCGACTTAAAGAAGAAATTAAAAATTGCATCTGATGAAACAATCAAAGACAGGTTATTATTTCATCCTAGACTCGAAAAAGAGTTAAGAGCACAAGGTATCGTACATTATCCTGATGAGAATTTTAATCGTTGGAGGTTTAACGCAAGAAGGATGCATAAGTTTGTAGATGAACATTTTAATGAGATTTACAAAGGAGGGCACAACAAATGAGTAAAACTTATAAAAGCTACCTAGTAGCAGTACTATGCTTCACAGTCTTAGCGATTGTACTTATGCCGTTTCTATACTTCACTACAGCATGGTCAATTGCAGGATTCGCAAGTATCGCAACATTCATATTCTATAAGGAATACTTTTATGAAGAATAAAAAAACTGCTACTTGCGCCAACAAGTAACAGTAACAAACATTTAAGAAATAAAATTCAAGTTAAATATAAAACGAAAAACGGAGGAAGTCAACCATGACTAAAAATTATAAAGACATGACGCAGGAAGAAATAAAAGACTTATTATCTGAAAAAACGGCAGAATTGTATGAATTAGCGAAAGAAATTAAGGGAGAAAGTAAATTTGATATTTTGCTTTTCTCATCAATAGGAGTTATCGACGGAGATTATTTAGCAGGTTCAAGTTCTGTGATTGGTCATACTTTTGATCTTGCTTACTTATTGGATAGCACTAAGAGTTATAAAGATATTGTCAATGTTCTCCAAATGTGTAAATCACAAAAAATTCTCGGTATAGATGACGACAAGGAGGACTAAAACAATGTATTACAAAACGGGTGACGTATGTCGAAAAATATTTAATGTAGATGGCTTTGATTTTCAATTAAGAGTTAAGAAGCGAGCATATAGTGTCGAAATAGTCGTTTTAGATCATGAAGGAAATTCAATTGACGGGCTACTAGTTTCTGACGAGAACGATCTATACACAGCTTTAGATATTTTGAAACAAAGTATTTATGAATGGATTGAAAATAACACAGATGAACAGGACAGACTAATTAACTTAGTCATGAAATGGTAGGTATAAGCATGAGAGATACAGAAAGAAATATATTGAATATTTTTAAGACGTTATTCGACGAATATACTTTGTCAAACCAACGAGCATTATTGGAAATTGAACGTAATCATCACGGATACTTATCGATTAATTTCTTGCACTATCACGACAGTTACAAAACAAACAATAAGCTTGTGCAGATACATGAAATCAATCCAGACAGCCATGAACGAATAAAAAATTTAATTATCGAGGTGCTAAGAGGTCATCGGAAGATTAAAAAAGGAGCATGAGGAAAGATATGAAAATAAATAAGTTAACTATATCGAACTTTGCTGGAATCAAAGAAGAAAAATTTAACTTTGACGGTAAAGATGCAAAAATATACGGCAATAATGCGACTGGCAAGACTACAACAGCAACCGCATTACAATGGCTGCTTTTCGATAAGGGTTTAGACGGTTCAACCAAATCATTTAACCCTGTACCTTTAAACGAAAAAAACGAAGAAAATTATGAGTTAATTCCGACTGTTTTCGCAGAATTTGAAATCGACGGAAAAATTACGACTTTTAAAAAAGAGTCACATCCTAAATACACAATAAATCAAAAAACGAATCGCAAGGAATACTCACGAAGTCGAACGAAGAAACAATATATCAATGATGAATCAATAAAAGTAAAGGATTATAAAGCTCGTATTGATGAACTGATTGATGAAGATGTATTCAAGTTAATTACGAACCCTCAAGCATTTAACTTACTAGATTGGAAGAAACGAAGAAGTTTGTTGTTTGAAATCGCTAAACCAATCAATGATGAGGATGTCATTAAAACAAATGATGATTTTAAAGAACTAAATAATATTCTTGGAGATCACGAAATTGAAACAAAGAAAAAGATTCTTACAGACAAGATAAAACAGATTAACAAAGATATCAAAGATATTCCGATACGTATTAACCAAACGCAACAAAATAAGCAGGATGTACCGGAATTCGATAATGATAGACACACAATCATAAAACAAGAAATTGAGCAACTTGAAAATGAGCGTATAGATATTCAAAACGGTGCAGAAGAAATTAATTTGCGTAACCAATTAGCTGATAAACAATCAGAATTGAAGCGCATAGAAGCTAATAATAGCGCCAGTAATGAGAACAAAATACATGCTTTAACAAATGAGCTACACGTTGAAAATGGAACGGTTGCGAATCTTAAAACAAGATTAAAGCAAAACAAACAACAAATTACACATGAAGAAAATCGACGTAATCAATTATTAGAAAATCATAAAGGATTAAAAAGTGATTTAGAAAAAGCTAAAAATCAAAAATTTGAATATCTTGATGACAATGTATGTAGTTGTTGTGGTCAACAGTTACCAGCTGAACAAGTGAGTGAGGTAAGAGAAAAAGCATTGCAGAAATTCAATGCAAACAAATCGAAAGAATTAGAAACAATACAAACATCTATCAATCACATTATTTCAGAGGGCAAGAAAATAAAGCCAATTATCGAGAAATTAGAGGATGACAACAATAATTTACAAATTAAAATCAACGAAGCAGAAGAGCGTTCAGCAAGAATACAAAACAAAATTAATAAGTTGAAAACAACTCACGTTGACGTTACGCAAACTGACGAATACAAAGCAGTAATGTTAGAGATAAATGAGATTAATCAAAAACGCTCTAACATCAGGAAAACTATTCAAGATAAAGTTTCAGGAATAGATGACAAAATAAGCGAACTTACTCAAGAAAAATCAGAAATTGAAGTGTCAATATCAATCGAAAAATCAAATAAACATCTAGATGATGTTATTTCTGAATTAAGAAATGAAGAAGACAGATTATTGGATGAAAAAGAAAAGTATTCACATGACCTTTATATCTTAAAAGAATTTACAACAACAAAAGTCAAAATGCTTACTGAAAACATCAATAACGAATTTGATATTGCTGAATTTAAGCTATTCAATACCTTAGTTAACGGCGAATTAGAAGAAACATGTTCAACAACGGTTAATGGTGTCGAGTATGACAGCGGTTTAAATAACGCCTCAAGAATTAATGTTGGCTTAGATATCATCAACACACTATCAAAACATTTTAAAGTTACAGCGCCAATATTTATTGATAATGCTGAATCAGTAACAGAGCTTATCAAAACAGAATCACAACAAATTCAATTGATAGTAAATGAACAAGATAAAAAATTAAGAATGGAGACTATATAAAATGACTGAAAATAATAAATTACAAACTATTGAACAACAATTAGTACAAGAAAAGAACGTATCTGACAACGTATTAAACAAAGTGAGAGTTTTAGAGTCACAAGGCAATTTGGAATTGCCAAATGATTATTCACCAAGTAATGCCATGAAACAAGCATGGTTACAAATCAGCCAAGATAACAAATTAATGAGTTGTAACGATACAAGCAAAGCAAATGCCTTATTAGACATGGTAACGCAAGGTTTAAATCCAGCTAAAAATCAATGCTACTTTATTCCTTACGGCAACAAAATGCAGTTACAACGTAGCTATCACGGTAATGTAATGATGTTAAAACGTGATGCAGGTGCTCAAGATGTTGTTGCTCAAGTGATTTATAAAGGCGATACATTCAAGCAAGAAATGGGAGAAACAGGACGTATCAAAGCGATTAAACACGAACAAGACTTCTTTAACATCGACAAAGAAAACATTATCGGTGCGTACTGCACAATCGTATTTAATGATGGACGAGATAACTATATTGAAGTCATGACTATTGAACAAATTAAACAAGCATGGATGCAGTCATCAATGATTAAAGATGAAAAAGCATTACAAAATTCTAAAACACATAATAATTTCAAAGAAGAAATGGCTAAAAAAACAGTTATCAATAGAGCTGCTAAACGTTATATCAACACATCAACAGATAGCAATCTTTTCAAATACGCACAAGAATCCGAACAACGTCAACGCAAAGAAGTGTTGGACGCAGAAGTTGAAGAAAATGCAAATCAAGAACAATTGGACTTTGAACAACCAGTTCTTGAAGAAGCACAATACACAGAATTAGAAAATGATAAGCCTATTGATGTATCTGACTTTGAAGAAATAAAAGAACCTGCAACAGAAAAAGAAAGCGAAGAAGAGCCATTTTAATTGAAACAATAGCAACTGGTTCAAGTGGTAACTGCTACGTCTTAAATGATGGACGTACTACGTTACTATTTGAGGCAGGTATAAAATTTGAACGTGTTCAAAAGCATTTCAAATATAAAACAAGACATATAGCAGGGTGTCTTATCACACACGAACATGGTGATCATGCAAAGTATACAAAGCAGTTTGTCGACAATGGTGTAATCAGCTATATGACTGCTGGAACACAACAAGCTATGAATTTTGAAAGTCATCGCTTATGCACGATTAAGGCAAAGCAAGAGCTGCGAATAGGCACATGGTCAATTCTACCGTTTGACATCGAACATGATGCTAACGAGCCTGTGGCTTTCTTATTACAAAGCACACTAGGTTATAAGGTTCTGTATGTTACTGATACAAAGTATTTGAAATACAAATTTAATGGCATTACGCACATGATGCTAGAAGTTAATTATATCTATGAACAAATGCAAGAAAACATAAAAAACGGCAGTGTGCACAGCACATTAGCAAACAGAATTATGGAGTCTCATTTTAGCTTAGAACATGCTATCGGAATGTTAAAAGCAAATGATTTAACTAGACTCGAAGAAATACATTTAATTCATTTAAGTAGTCAAAATTCAAATGCAAAATACATTAAAAGTGAAATACAAAAAGTGACGGGCGCGCCCGTTTATTTTGGAGGTTTATAAATGCTAAACAGAACAATATTAGTTGGTCGTTTAACTAGAGACCCAGAATTAAGAACCACTCAAAGTGGTGTAAATGTAGCATCATTCACATTAGCAGTTAACCGTACATTTACAAATGCACAAGGCGAGCGCGAGGCAGACTTTATTAATATCATCGTATTTAAAAAACAAGCAGAGAACGTTAATAAATACCTATCTAAAGGATCGTTGGCGGGCGTAGATGGTAGGTTACAAACGCGGAACTATGAAAATAAGGAAGGTCAACGTGTATACGTTACGGAAGTTATTGCTGATAGTATTCAATTTTTAGAACCGAAAAACTCAAATGACACTCAACAAGATTTATATCAACAACAAGTACAACAAACACGTGGACAATCGCAATATTCAAATAACAAACCAGTAAAAGATAATCCGTTTGCGAATGCAAATGGTCCGATTGAACTAAATGATGATGATTTACCATTCTAATTTAACCGGTTTGAAAGTGAGGTGTGTATATGACTGGTTGGATAAGTATTGATCGCTCAATTCAAAATCATTGGCTATTTAAAGAAAAGAGAACATTTTCAAAGTTCGAAGCATGGATATATTTACTCATGGAAGCGAATCATTCAGAGGCAAAAGTGCCTATAGGAAACCAAATTGTAACCGTTGAAAGAGGACAAAGATTAACATCTATTTTGACCTTGTCTGACCTTTTTAACTGGTCACGATTTAAAGTGAAAACCTTCCTTGACTTACTCGAGAGTGATGGAATGTTAGAAGTCAAAACAACATCAAAATATACCCTTATAACCATTGTCAATTATGACTTTTATCAAAGTGAGCAGGGCAGGAACCAACATCAAAACGACATCAAACCAACATCAAAACAACATCAGTCAAACATCAACCCAACATCAAAACAACATCAAACCAACACAAACAATAATGATAATAAAGATAATAATGAAAAGAATGTGAATAATGAGAAGAAGAAGGTAACCGCCTTCGACTTCTTCCAAGATAACGGATTCGGTTTCATAACTCCTTACAATTTAGACGATTTAAATTACTATCTTGATTCATTTGAAAATGATTCAGATGAAATAGTTACCGCATCACTTAAAATCGCTAAAGACAGAAACAAGGTTACTTGGGGATATGCTAAAAGCATTTTGAATACTTGGCTTAATGCAAACTTGAAATCTATTGAACAAGTACGTGCATTTGAAAAGCAACAACTTGAAAGCAAAAAACAAAATTATAAACCTTTCGTTAAACAATCAAAAGAAAAAACACCCAAATGGCTCACAGACAGCACGAGAGAAACGAAAACGCCGGAAGTAGATGAAAACCTTGAGAAAGACAGAGAAGCTTTTATTAAGCGTCTAAATAGCAAATGGGAGTGATTGAAAATGGATGCATTTGATAAATACTATCTATTTGATCATGACGGCAACAAAATGTTTTCAGTTACACCACATTTTAAAGATGGACGGCATTTAGTTGTTGGATTAAAACATACAAAATTCAATGGTCGACGTTGGTACTTAGATGATTATGAATTAAAAACACTTATTGATAATGAACAAATGGAGTTAGGACACCAAACAAGCTTATTTGAATATATATGAGGGATTACATGGAGATAGAAATTAAATTTAACGAAACTTTCGAGGCACCTATGGGCTCGCCTCGACCGCGTTTTAGCACAAAAGGTAGATATGCACACACATATATGCCTACAAAATATACAGAACATAAAAAATATTTACAAAATCAAATGCCAAAGCTAAATCTAGAAAATGCATTAAAAATTGAATTAGAGTTTTACTTTACTCCACCTAAATCATGGTCGAAGAAAAAGAAAACTCAAGCGATTGGACAATTAAAAGTAACTAAACCAGATATCGATAATTTGATGAAGACAGTTCTAGACGCTTGTAACAATTATTTGTGGAAAGATGACAATCAAATTGCAGAAATAACTAGCTCAAAGCGTTATGGAATTGAGCCCAAAATAATCATACGAATAGAAGAAATATAAGAGGTGGATAAAATGGCGAGAAAAGCAAGGATTGTAACAATAAATGATAAACCATATAGGTTTACCAAATCTGAAATGGAATTAATAGAAAGTCACGGTATAACCGCTGGAATGGTTTCTAAGAGAGTAAAAGACGGTTGGGAACTACATGAAGCAATGGACGCACCAGAAGGTACGCGTTTAAGCGAGTACAGAGAAAAGAAAACAATAGAAAGACTGGAACAAGCTAGACTCGAACGCAAATTGGAAAGAAAGCGAAAGAAAGAGGCTGAGCTAAGAAGAAAGAAGCCACATTTGTTTAATGTGCCTCAGAAACATCCAAGAGGACGTTATGCGTGCTACCTGATGGAAAACGACATATTCGTGAAAGTTAAGAAGTAGATCATGACAGATAACGCACGCAAAGAATACCTAAATCAATTCTTTGGATCTAAGAGATATCTGTATCAAGATAACGAACGAGTGGCACATATCCATGTAGCAAACGGCAATTATTACTTTCACGGGCATATCGTACCAGGTTGGCAAGGCGTAAAGAAGACGTTTGATACAGCCGAAGAGCTAGAAATATATATAAAGCAACATGGTTTGGAATACGAGAAACAGAAGCAACTAACTTTATTTTAGAGGAGATGGAAATGATGAATAACCGCGAACAAATTGAACAGTCCGTTATAAGTGCTAGTGCGTATAACGGTAATGACACAGAGGGATTACTAAAAGAGATTGAGGACGTATATAAGAAAGCGCAAGCGTTTGATGAAATACTTAAGGGTTTACCTAATGCTATGCAAGATGCACTCAAAGAAGATATTGGTCTTGATGAGGCAGTAGGGATTATGACGGGTCAAGTGGTCTATAAATATGAGGAGGCACAGGAAAATGAATAACACATTAACAATTGATCAATTACAAGAGTTATTACAAATACAAAAGGAGTTCGACGATAGAATACCAACGCTGAACTTACGAGATAGCAAAATAGCATATGTAGTTGAATTCTTTGAATGGTTTAATACATTGGAAACGTTTAAGAACTGGAAGAAGAAACCAGGTAAGCCGTTAGACGTACAACTTGATGAATTAGCTGACATGTTGGCGTTTGGATTGAGTATTGCGAATCAAGTAGGAGTGTCATCAGAAGAGATAAAAGAAGCGATTGAATCAAGTTTTAAAGATACAGAATTTCACAAAATGTTTAATTTTAAAGATAAAGAATTTGCTCAAGACGCAGTTGTTAGTACACCACAGATAATATTCAAAGAATTTTATCCCGACCAACAAGCAATTGTTATAGTGATAGACATAGCTTACAACTTATATTCTATCGACCAACTCATTGACGCATACAAAAAGAAAATGAAAAGGAACCACGAAAGACAAGATGGAACAGCAGACGCAGGAAAAGGATACGTGTAAAGACATCTTAGATCGAGTCAAGGAGGTTTTGGGGAAGTGAGCGACATGTTAGAAATATTTTTAATAGGGTTTGGCGTTTATCTCTTTTATCGCATAGCAATTATTTTTCTTAAGAGTAAAAAGACTATACACACAAACATATATGAAATGTTAATGCTTGCTACTATCTTTATGATATCTACATTTGCTTATAAACATCAAAAGACGCATATCTTAATAGCATTTTTAGTAATGTTTTTTATGAGTAAGCTCAAACAAGTTCAAGGGAGCTATGAGGAATGACACAATACTTAGTCACAACATTCAAAGATTCAACAGGACGTAAACATACACACATAACTAAAGCTAAGAGTAATCAAAGGTTTACAGTTGTTGAGGCAGAGAGTAAAGAAGAAGCGAAAGAGAAGTACGAGAAACAAGTTAAAAGGGATGCAGTTATTAAAGTGGGTCAGTTGTTTGAAAATATAAGGGAGTGTGGGAAATGATTAAAAAACTTAAAAATATGGATGGGTTCGACATCTTTATTGTTGGAATACTGTCATTATTCGGTATAACCGCATTGCTACTTGTTGTCGCATTGCCTATCTATACAGTGGCTAGTTACCAAAACAAAGAAGTACATCAAGGGACAATTACAGATAAATATAACAAAAGACAAGATAAAGAGGACAAATTCTATATTGTATTAGATGATAAACAAGTCATCGAAAACTCAGACTTATTCTTCAAAGGAAAGTTTGATAGCGCAGACATACAAGCTAGGTTAAAAGTAGGTGATAAAGTAAAAGTTAAGACGATTGGATATAGAATACACTTTTTAAATTTATATCCGGTCTTATACGAAGTAAAGAAGGTAGATAAAAAATGATTAAGCAAATACTAAGATTATTATTCTTACTAGCGATGTATGAGTTAGGTAAGTATGTAACTGAGCAAGTATATATTATGATGACGGCTAATGATGATGTAGAGGCGCCGAGTGATTACGTCTTTCGAGCGGAGGTAAGTGAGTGATGTGGATTACTATGACTATTGTATTTGCTATATTGCTATTAGTTTGTATCAGTATTAATAGTGATCGTGCAAGGGAGATACAAGCGCTCAGATATATGAATGATTATCTACTTGATGAAGTAGTTAAAACTAAAGGATACAACGGGTTAAAAGAATACAGGATTGAATTAAAGCGAATGAATAACGATATTAAAAAGTAATTTATATTATCGGAGGTATTGCATTGAATGATAAAGATTGAGAAACACGATATCAAAAAGCTTGAAGAATACATTCAGCACATCGATAACTATCGAAGAGAGTTGAAGATGCGAGAATATGAATTACTTGAAAGTCATGAACCAGATAATGCGGGAGCTGGCAAAAGTAATTTGCCGGGTAACCCGATTGAACGATGTGCAATAAAGAAGTTTAGTGATAACAGGTACAATACATTAAGAAATATAGTTAACGGTGTAGATAGATTGATAGATGAAAGTGATGAGGATACGCTTGAGTTATTAAGGTTTAGATATTGGGATTGTCCTATTGGTTGTTATGAATGGGAAGATATAGCACATTACTTTGGTACAAGTAAGACAAGTATATTACGTAGAAGGAATGCACTGATCGATAAGTTAGCAAAGTATATTGGTTATGTGTAGCGGACTTTTACCCTATGTAAGTCCGCATTAAAACAGTTTATTATGTTAGTATCAGATTAATATTTAAAGTTATTAAATGCTAATACGACGCATGAACAAGAGGCGCATCACTATGTGATGTGTCTTTTTATTTATGAGGTATGAACATGTTCAAACTAATAGTAAATACATTACTACACATCAAGTATAGATGAGTCTTGATACTACTTAAGTTATATAAGGTGAAACATTATGATGACTAAAGACGAACGCATACGATTCTATAAGTCTAAAGAATGGCAAACAACAAGAAAAAGAGTGCTAGAAAGAGATAATTATGAATGTCAACAATGTAAGAGAGACGGCAAGTTAACGACATATGACAAAAGCAAGCGTAAGTCGTTGGATGTAGATCATATATTATCGCTAGAACATCATCCGGAGTTTGCTCATGACTTAAACAATTTAGAAACACTGTGTATTAAATGTCACAACAAAAAAGAAAAGAGATTTATAAAAAAAGAAAATAAATGGAAAGACGAAAAATGGTAAATACCCCCGGGTCAAAAAAATCAAAAGCGATCAAAATACTTGGGGAACGGGCAGGGGCTCGACTTCGCGATAATTTTAAAAATCCATGTATAACCCCCCTCTTATAACCATTTTAAGGCAGGTGATGAAATGGAGATTATAGTTGATGAAAACTTAGTGCTTAAAGAAAAAGAAAGGCTGCAAGTATTATATAAAGACATACCTAGCAATAAATTAAAAGTAGTTGATGGTTTAATTATTCAAGCAGCAAGGCTACGTGTAATGCTTGATTACATGTGGGAAGACATAAAAGAAAAAGGTGACTATGATTTATTTACTCAATCTGAAAAGGCGCCACCATATGAAAGGGAAAGACCAGTAGCCAAACTATTTAATGCTAGAGATGCTGCATATCAAAAAATAATCAAACAATTATCGGATTTATTGCCCGAAGAGAAAGAAGACACAGAAACGCCATCTGATGATTACCTATGATTAGTAATAAATACGTTGATGAATATATAAATTTGTGGAAACAAGGAAAGATAATTTTAAATAAAGAAAGAATTGATCTCTTTAATTATCTACAAAAACATATATATTCACGAGATGATGTATATTTTGATGAACAGAAAATCGAGGATTGTATCAAATTTATTGAAAAATGGTATTTTCCAACATTACCATTTCAAAGGTTTATCATAGCTAATATATTTCTTATAGATAAAAATACAGATGAAGCTTTCTTTACAGAATTTGCTATTTTCATGGGACGTGGAGGCGGGAAAAACGGTCTAATAAGTGCTATTAGTGATTTTCTTTCTACGCCCTTACACGGAGTTAAAGAATATCACATCTCCATTGTTGCTAATAGTGAAGATCAAGCAAAAACATCGTTTGATGAAATCAGAACCGTTTTAATGGATAACAAACGAAATAAGACGGGTAAAACGCCAAAAGCTCCTTATGAAGTTAGTAAAGCAAAAATAATAAACCGTGCAACTAAATCGGTTATTCGATATAACACATCAAACACAAAAACCAAAGACGGTGGACGTGAGGGGTGTGTTATTTTTGATGAAATTCATTATTTCTTTGGTCCTGAAATGGTAAACGTCAAACGTGGTGGATTAGGTAAAAAGAAAAATAGAAGAACGTTTTATATAAGTACTGATGGTTTTGTTAGAGAGGGTTATATCGATGCAATGAAGCACAAAATTGCAAGTGTATTAAGTGGCAAGGTTAAAAATAGTAGATTGTTTGCTTTTTATTGTAAGTTAGACGATCCAAAAGAAGTTGATGACAGACAGACGTGGGAAAAGGCGAACCCAATGTTACATAAACCGTTATCAGAATACGCTAAAACACTGCTAAGCACGATTGAAGAAGAATATAACGATTTACCATTCAACCGTTCAAATAAGCCCGAATTCATGACTAAGCGAATGAATTTGCCTGAAGTTGACCTTGAAAAAGTAATAGCACCATGGAAAGAAATACTAGCGACTAATAGAGAGATACCAAATTTAGATAATCAAATGTGTATTGGTGGTTTAGACTTTGCAAACATTCGAGATTTTGCAAGTGTAGGGCTATTATTCCGAAAAAACGATGATTACATTTGGTTAGGACATTCGTTTGTAAGACAAGGGTTTTTGGATGATGTCAAATTAGAACCTCCTATTAAAGAATGGGAAAAAATGGGATTATTGACCATTGTCGATGATGATGTCATTGAAATTGAATATATAGTTGATTGGTTTTTAAAGGCTAGAGAAAAATATGGGCTTGAAAAAGTCATAGCTGATAATTATAGAACTGATATTGTAAGACGTGCGTTTGAGGATGCTGGCATAAAACTTGAAGTACTTAGAAATCCAAAAGCAATACATGGATTACTTGCACCACGTATCGATACAATGTTTGCGAAACATAACGTAATATATGGAGACAATCCTTTGATGCGTTGGTTTACTAATAATGTTGCAGTAAAGGTTAAACCCGATGGTAATAAAGAATATATTAAAAAAGATGAAAATAGAAGAAAAACCGATGGGTTCATGGCTTTTGTTCACGCATTATATAGAGCAGACGATATAGTAGACAAAGACATGTCTAAAGCGCTTGATGCATTAATGAGTATAGATTTCTAATAGAGGAGGTGAGACATGAGTATTCTAGAAAAGATATTTAAAACTAGGAAAGATATAACATATATGCTTGATTTAGATATGATAGAAGATCTATCACAACAAGCGTATGTGAAACGTTTAGCGATTGATAGTTGTATTGAATTTGTTGCGCGAGCTGTCGCTCAAAGTCATTTTAAAGTATTGGAAGGTAATAGAATTCAAAAGAATGATGTTTACTACAAGTTAAATATAAAACCAAATACTGACTTATCAAGCGATAGTTTTTGGCAACAAGTTATATATAAACTAATTTATGATAACGAGGTTTTAATCGTAGTAAGTGACAGCAAAGAATTACTTATCGCAGATAGCTTTTACAGAGAAGAGTACGCTTTGTATGATGATATATTCAAAGATGTAACGGTTAAAGATTATACTTATCAACGTACTTTCACAATGCAAGAGGTCATATATTTAAAGTACAACAACAATAAAGTGACACACTTTGTAGAAAGTCTATTCGAAGATTACGGGAAAATATTCGGAAGAATGATAGGTGCACAATTAAAAAACTATCAAATAAGAGGGATTTTGAAATCTGCCTCTAGCGCATATGACGAAAAGAATATAGAAAAATTACAAGCGTTCACAAATAAATTATTCAATACTTTTAATAAAAATCAACTAGCAATCGCGCCTTTGATAGAAGGTTTTGATTATGAGGAATTATCTAATGGTGGTAAGAATAGTAACATGCCTTTTTCTGAATTGAGTGAGCTAATGAGAGATGCAATAAAAAATGTTGCGTTGATGATTGGTATACCTCCAGGTTTGATTTACGGAGAAACAGCTGATTTGGAAAAAAACACGCTTGTATTTGAGAAGTTCTGTTTAACACCTTTATTAAAAAAGATTCAGAACGAATTAAACGCGAAACTCATAACACAAAGCATGTATTTGAAAGATACAAGAATAGAAATTGTCGGTGTGAATAAAAAAGACCCACTTCAATATGCTGAAGCAATTGACAAACTTGTAAGTTCTGGTTCATTTACAAGGAATGAGGTGCGGATTATGTTAGGTGAAGAACCATCAGACAATCCTGAATTAGACGAATACCTGATTACTAAAAACTACGAAAAAGCTAACAGTGGTGAAAATGATGAAAAAGAAAAAGATGAAAACACTTTGAAAGGTGGTGATGAAGATGAAAGCGGAGATTAAAGGCGTCATCGTTTCCAACGAAGATAAATGGGTTTACGAAATGCTTGGTATGGATTCGACTTGTCCTAAAGATGTTTTAACACAACTAGAATTTAGTGATGAAGATGTTGATATTATAATTAACTCAAATGGTGGTAACCTAGTAGCTGGTAGTGAAATATATACACATTTAAGAGCTCATAAAGGCAAAGTGAATGTTCGTATCACAGCAATAGCAGCAAGTGCGGCATCGCTTATCGCAATGGCTGGTGACCACATCGAAATGAGTCCGGTTGCTAGAATGATGATTCACAATCCTTCAAGTATTGCGCAAGGAGAAGCGAAAGATCTAAATCATGCTGCAGAAACATTAGAACATGTTGGTCAAATAATGGCTGAGGCATATGCGGTTAGAGCTGGTAAAAACAAACAAGAACTTGTAGAAATGATGGCTAGGGAAACGTGGCTAAATGCTGATGAAGCCATTGAACAAGGTTTTGCGGATAGTAAAATGTTTGAAAACGACAATATGCAAATTGTAGCAAACAATACACAAGTGTTATCGAAAGATGTATTAAATCGTGTAACAGCTTTGGTAAGTAAAACGCCAGAGGTTAACATTGATATTGACGCAATAGCAAATAAAGTAATTGAAAAAATAAATATGAAAGAAAAGGAATCAGAAATCGATGTTGCAGATAGTAAAGTATCAGCAAATGGATTTTCAAGATTCCTTTTTTAATACAAAAAATAGGAGGTCATAAAATGACTATAAATTTATCGGAAACATTCGCAAATGCGAAAAACGAATTTATTAATGCAGTAAACAACGGTGAACCGCAAGAAAGACAAAATGAATTGTACGGTGACATGATTAACCAACTATTTGAAGAAACTAAATTACAAGCAAAAGCAGAAGCTGAAAGAGTTTCTAGTTTACCTAAATCAGCACAATCTTTGAGTGCAAACCAAAGAAGTTTCTTCATGGATATCAATAAAAACGTTAACTATAAAGAAGAAAAACTTTTGCCAGAAGAAACAATTGATAGAATTTTTGAAGATTTGACGACGAATCATCCGTTATTAGCTGATTTAGGTATTAAAAACGCTGGTTTGCGTTTGAAGTTCTTAAAATCTGAAACTTCTGGCGTAGCCGTTTGGGGTAAAATCTATGGTGAAATTAAAGGTCAATTAGATGCTGCGTTCAGTGAAGAAACAGCAATTCAAAATAAATTGACAGCGTTTGTTGTTTTACCAAAAGATTTAAATGATTTTGGTCCTGCGTGGATTGAAAGATTTGTTCGTGTTCAAATCGAAGAAGCATTTGCAGTGGCGCTTGAAACTGCGTTCTTAAAAGGTACTGGTAAAGACCAACCAATCGGCTTAAACCGTCAAGTACAAAAAGGTGTATCGGTAACTGAGGGTGCTTATCCAGAGAAAGAAGAACAAGGTACGCTTACATTTGCTAATCCGCGCGCTACGGTTAATGAATTGACGCAAGTGTTTAAATACCACTCAACTAACGAGAAAGGTAAATCAGTAGCGGTTAAAGGTAATGTAACAATGGTTGTTAATCCGTCCGATGCTTTTGAGGTTCAAGCACAGTATACACATTTAAATGCAAATGGCGTATATGTTACTGCTTTACCATTTAATTTGAATGTTATCGAGTCTACAGTCCAAGAAGCAGGTAAGGTTTTAACGTACGTTAAAGGTTTATATGATGGTTATTTAGCTGGTGGTATTAATGTTCAGAAATTTAAAGAAACACTTGCGTTAGATGATATGGATTTATACACTGCAAAACAATTTGCTTACGGCAAAGCGAAAGATAATAAAGTTGCTGCTGTTTGGAAATTAGATTTAAAAGGACATAAGCCAGCTTTAGAAGGTACCGAAGAAACACTATAAAATTTTATGAGGTGATAAAATGGTGAAATTTAAAGTTGTTAGAGCTTTTAAAGACATAGAGCACAATCAACACAAGTACAAAGTAGGGGAGTTGTATCCAGCTGAAGGGTATAACAATCCTCGTGTTGAATTGTTGACAAATCAAATCAAAAATAAGTACGACAAAGTTTATATCGTACCTTTAGATAAGCTGACAAAACAAGAATTATTAGAACTATGCGAATCATTACAAAAAAAAGCGTCTAGTTCAATGGTTAAAAGTGAAATCGTCGACTTATTGAATGGTGAAGACAATGACGATTGATGATTTGCTTGTCAAATTTAAATCACTTGAAAAGATTGACCATAATTCAGAGGATGAGTACTTAAAGCAGTTGTTAAAAATGTCGTACGAGCGTATAAAAAATCAGTGCGGAGTTTTTGAATTAGAGAATTTAATAGGTCAAGAATTGATACTTATACGCGCTAGATATGCTTATCAAGATTTATTAGAACACTTCAACGATAATTACAGACCTGAAATAATAGATTTTTCGTTATCTCTAATGGAGGTATCAGAAGATGAAGAAAGTGTTTAAAAAACCTAGAATTACAACTAAACGTTTAAATACTCGTGTTCATTTTTATAAGTATACTGAAAATAATGGTCCAGAAGCTGGAGAAAAAGAAGAAAAATTATTATATAGCTGTTGGGCGAGTATTGATGGTGTCTGGTTACGTGAATTAGAACAAGCTATCTCAAACGGAACCCAAAATGACATTAAATTGTATATTCGTGATCCGCAAGGTGATTATTTACCCAGTGAAGAACATTATCTTGAAATTGAATCAAGATATTTCAAAAATCGTTTGAATATAAAGCAAGTATCACCAGATTTGGATAATAAAGACTTTATTATGATTCGTGGAGGATATAGTTCATGAGTGTGAAAGTGATAGGTGATAAAGCATTAGAAAGAGAATTAGAAAAACGTTTTGGCATAAAAGAGATGGTAAAAGTTCAAGATAAGGCGTTAATAGCTGGTGCTAAGGTAATTGTTGAAGAAGTAAAAAAACAACTAAAGCCCTCAAAAGATACGGGAGCATTAATTAATGAGGTAAGTTTTAGTAAACCTGAATGGATAAACGGAAAACGTACAATTACTGTTCATTGGCGAGGTTCTAAAGACCGTTATAAAATCGTACATTTAATTGAATATGGACACGTTCAAAAAGGAACAGGTAAATTTATCAAACCTAAAGCTATGGGCGGTGTTAATAGAGCAATAAGACAAGGGCAAAATAAGTATTTTGAGACGCTAAAAAGGGAGTTGAAAAAATTGTGATTGATATTTTGTACAAAGTTCATGAAGTGATTAGTCAAGACAGAATTATTAGAGAGCACGTAAATATCAATAATATTAAGTTCAATAAATACCCTAATGTAAAAGATACTGATGTACCTTTTATTGTTATTGACGATATCGACGACCCAATACCTACAACTTATACTGACGGAGATGAGTGTGCATATAGTTATATTGTCCAAATAGATGTTTTTGTTAAGTACAATGATGAATATAATGCGAGAATCATAAGAAATAAGATATCTAATCGCATTCAAAAGTTATTATGGTCTGAACTAAAAATGGGAAATGTTTCAAATGGAAAACCGGAATATATAGAAGAATTTAAAACATATAGAAGCTCTCGCGTTTACGAGGGCATTTTTTATAAGGAGGAAAATTAAATGGCAGTAAAACATGCAAGTGCGCCAAAGGCGTATATTAACATTACTGGTTTAGGTTTCGCTAAATTAACGAAAGAAGGCGCGGAATTAAAATATAGTGATATTACAAAAACAAGAGGATTACAAAAAATTGGTGTTGAAACTGGAGGAGACTTGAAAACAGCATATGCTGATGGTGGTCCAATCGAATCAGGGAACACAGACGGAGAAGGTAAAATTTCGTTACAAATGCATGCTTTCCCTAAAGAGATTCGCAAAATAGTATTCAATGAAGAGTATGATGAAGACGGTGTTTATAAAGAAACTCAAGGTAAACAAAACAACTATGTAGCAATTTGGTTCAGACAAGAGCGTCGAGACGGCACATTTAGAACGGTTTTATTACCTAAAGTCATGTTTACAAATCCTAAAATCGATGGAGAAACGGCTGAGAAAGATTGGGATTTCTCAAGTGAAGAGGTTGAAGGTGAGGCACTTTTCCCTTTAGTTGATAATAAAAAGTCAGTACGTAAGTATATCTTTGATTCAGCTAACATGACAAATCATGATGGAGACGGTGAAAAAGGCGAAGAGGCTTTCTTAAAGAAAATTTTAGGCGAAGAATATACTGGAAACGTGACAGAGGGTAACGAAGAAACTTTGTAACAAAACCGGCTTCATCGGAAACTGCGGTAAAGTCGGTTAATATACCAGATAGCATTAAAACACTTAAAGTTGGCGACACATACGATTTAAATGTTGTAGTAGAGCCATCTAATCAAAGTAAGTTATTGAAATACACAACAGATCAAACGAATATTGTATCAATCAATAGTGATGGTCAAGTTACTGCGGAAGCACAAGGCATTGCTACGGTTAAAGCAACAGTTGGTAATATGAGTGACACTATAACAATAAATGTAGAAGCATAAGAGGGGGCAACCCCTCTATTTTATTTGAAAATAAGGAGAGTATTATAAAATGGCAAAATTAAAACGTAACATTATTCAATTAGTAGAAGACCCGAAAGCAAATGAAATTAAATTACAAACGTACTTAACACCACACTTCATTTCATTTGAAATTGTATACGAAGCAATGGATTTAATCGATGATATTGAGGACGAAAATAGCACGATGAAACCAAGAGAAATCGCTGACAGATTGATGGATATGGTTGTAAAAATTTACGATAACCAATTCACAGTTAAAGACCTAAAAGAACGTATGCATGCACCTGATGGAATGAATGCACTTCGTGAACAAGTGATTTTCATTACTCAAGGTCAGCAAACTGAGGAAACTAGAAATTTTATCCAGAACATGAAATAAAGCCTGAAGATTTAACATATAAAGCAATGTTGAAAAATATGGATACTCTCATGATGGACTTAATTGAAAATGGTAAAGACGCTAACGAAGTTTTAAAAATGCCATTTCATTATGTACTTTCCATATATCAAAATAAAAACAATGACATTTCTGAAGAAAAAGCAGAGGCTTTAATTGATGCGTTTTAACCTTAACCGTTTGGTTAGGGTTATTTTTTTGAACTTTTTTAGAAAGGAGGTAAAAAATGGGAGAAAGAATAAAAGGTTTATCTATAGGTTTGGATTTAGATGCAGCAAATTTAAATAGATCATTTGCAGAAATCAAACGAAACTTTAAAACTTTAAATTCTGACTTAAAATTAACCGGTAACAACTTCAAATATACCGAAAAATCAACTCATAGTTACAAACAAAGGATTAAAGAACTTGATGGAACTATCACAGGTTATAAGAAAAACGTTGATGATTTAGCCAAGCAATATGGCAAGGTATCTCAAGAACAGGGCGAAAACAGCGCGGAAGCTCAAAAATTACGACAAGAATATAACAAACAAGCAAATGAGCTGAATTTTTTAGAAAAAGAACTAGAAAAAACAACAACTGAGTTTGAAGAGTTCAAAAAAGCTCAAGTTGAAGCTCAAAGAATGGCAGAAAGTGGCTGGGGAAAAACCAGTAAAGTTTTTGAAAGTATGGGACCTAAATTAACAAAAATGGGTGATGGTTTAAAATCCATTGGTAAAGGTTTGATGATTGGTGTAACTGCACCTGTTTTAGGTATTGCAGCAGCATCAGGAAAAGCTTTTGCAGAAGTTGATAAAGGTTTAGATACAGTTACCCAAGCAACAGGAGCAACCGGCGGAGAGCTTAAGAAGTTGCAGAATTCATTTAAAGATGTTTATGGCAACTTTCCAGCAGACGCTGAGACTGTAGGCGGTGTTTTAGGGGAAGTTAACACAAGGTTAGGTTTCACTGGCAAAGAACTTGAGAGTGCCACAGAGTCATTCTTGAAATTTAGTCACATAACAGGTTCTGACGGCGTACAAGCCGTTCAATTAATTACGCGTGCAATGGGTGATGCAGGTATTGAAGCTGATGAGTATCAAAGTGTACTTGATATGGTAGCGAAAGCAGCACAGGCTAGCGGTATAAGTGTTGATACATTAGCTGATAGCATTACTAAATACGGTGCTCCAATGAGGGCTATGGGCTTTGAGATGAAAGAATCAATCGCTTTATTCTCTCAATGGGAGAAATCAGGTGTTAATACTGAAATAGCCTTCAGTGGTTTGAAAAAAGCTATATCCAATTGGGGTAAAGCGGGTAAAGACCCAAGAGAAGAATTTAAGAAGACATTAGCAGAAATTGAAAGGACACCGGATATAGCTAGCGCAACAAGTTTAGCGATTGAAGCATTTGGTGCAAAAGCAGGTCCTGATTTAGCAGATGCTATTAAAGGCGGTCGCTTTAGTTACCAAGAGTTCTTAAAAACTATCGAAGATTCGCAAGGAACGGTCAATCAGACATTTAAAGATTCTGAAAGTGGCTCCGAAAGATTTAAAGTAGCAATGAATAAACTTAAATTAGTAGGTGCTGATGTATGGGCTTCTATTGAAAGTGCGTTTGCTCCAGTCATGGAAGAATTAATCAAAAAGCTATCTGTAGCAGTTGATTGGTTTTCAAGTTTAAGTGATGGATCTAAAAGGTCGATTGTTATATTCGGTGGTATTGCTGCTGCAATTGGTCCTGTAGTTTTTGGATTAGGTGCATTCATAAGCACAATTGGCAACGCAGTAACTGTATTAGCTCCATTATTAGCTAGTATTGTAAAGGCTGGCGGATTGATTAGTTTTTTATCAACTAAAGTGCCTATTTTAGGAACAGTCTTCACAGCATTAACTGGTCCAATTGGTATCGTGTTAGGTGTACTGGCTGGTTTAGCAGTCGCATTTACAATAGCTTATAAGAAATCTGAAACATTCAGAAATTTTGTTAATGGTGCAATTAACAGTGTTAAACAAACGTTTAGTAATTTCATTCAATTTATCCAACCTTTCATTGATTCCGTTAAAAACGTCTTTAAACAAGCGGTTTCAGCAATCGTTGATTTCGCTAAAGATATTTGGAGTCAAATTAATGGATTCTTTAATGAAAACGGAATTTCTATTGTTCAAGCGCTTCAAAATATATGCAATTTTATCAAAGCTATATTTGAATTTATCTTAAATTTTGTAATTAAACCAATCATGTTTGCGATTTGGCAAGTGATGCAATTTATTTGGCCGGCGGTTAAAGCCTTGATTGTCAGTACTTGGGAGAATATAAAAGGAGTAATACAAGGTGCTTTAAATATCATACTTGGCTTTATTAAGTTCTTTTCAAGTTTATTCACTGGTAATTGGCGAGGTGTTTGGGACGGTATTGTGATGATACTAAAAGGCACTGTGCAGTTAATTTGGAATTTAATACAACTGTGGTTTGTAGGTAAGATTCTAGGTGTTGTTAGATACTTTGGTGGATTGCTTAAAGGTTTAATATCCGGTATCTGGGGTGTTATCAAAGGTATTTTCACAAAATCATTATCTGCAATTTGGAATGCAACGAAAAGTATTTTTGGTTTCTTATACAATAGTGTTAAATCTATTTTCACTAATATGAAAAACTGGTTATCTAGTACGTGGAATAATATCAAAAGCAATACCGTCGGCAAGGCTCATTCGTTATTTACGGGTGTAAGGTCTAAATTCACAAGTTTATGGAATGCGACGAAAGATATATTTACTAAATTAAGAAATTGGATGTCAAACATCTGGAACTCTATTAAAGATAACACGGTAGGTATAGCGGGTCGCTTATGGGATAGAGTGCGTAACATCTTTGGAAGCATGCGTGACGGTTTAAAATCTATCATTAGTAAAATTAAAGATCATATCGGTGGTATGGTAGACGCTGTTAAAAGAGGTCTTAATAAATTAATTGAAGGTTTAAACTGGGTCGGTGGTAAGTTGGGTATGGACAAAATACCGAAGTTACACACTGGTACTGAACATACACATACTACTACAAGATTAGTTAAGAACGGTAAGATTGCACGTGACACATTCGCTACAGTTGGGGATAAGGGACGCGGAAATGGTCCAAATGGTTTCAGAAATGAAATGATTGAATTCCCTAATGGTAAACGTGTAATCACACCAAATACAGATACTACGGCTTATTTACCTAAAGGCTCAAAAGTATACAACGGGGCACAAACTTATTCAATGTTAAACGGAACGCTTCCGAGATTTCATTTCGGTACTACTATGTGGAAAGATATTAAATCTAGTGCATCATCGGCATTTAACTGGACAAAAGATCAAATAGGTAAAGGTACCAAATGGCTTGGCGATAAAGTTGGCGATGTAATGGACTTTATTGATAATCCGGGTAAGCTTTTAAATTATGTGCTCAAAGCGTTTGGTGTTGACTTTAGCTCTCTAACTAAAGGTATGGGTATTGTTGGCGATATAACAAAAGCGTCTTGGAATAAGATTAAAAGTAAGGCGATTAATTGGATAAAAGAAGGATTAGAGAGCCAAGCGGGAGATGGTTCTGTGTTTGATAGTTTCAGAATACTACAACCTTATTCAGCACCGCCAAAACCTCCTAACCCCAATTATCCATTTAACGGAGGCGTTCATCATGGTGTTGACTATGATACGCCGACCGGTACCCCTATACGTACGCCAATGGGTGGACGTGTTAGAAGTTGGTATGACAACTATGGTGGCGGTAAAGCAATTACTGTTCAAAAAGGTCGAACATTTTTGTGGTTCATGCACTTATCTGAACAATTGCGTAGAACAGGTGAACAAATTAAAGCTGGTCAATTAATTGGTAAATCAGGTAATACAGGTTCTATGACTAATTACCGCCATTTACATTTCCAAGTCAATCAAGGCGGAGAGTCCAATAGGTATTCGACAGACCCTATTCCTTGGTTACGGAAAAACGACAAAACTGGTGGAAAGAATTCACCTGGAGGGAGTGGTTCTGAAAATGCGCGCAGAGCGATTAGAACAGCTCAAAATATACTTGGAGGTCAATACAAAGCTAGCTGGATTACACACGAAATGATGCGTGTAGCAAGACGTGAATCCAATTATACAGCTAATGCAGTTAATAATTGGGATAGCAACGCAAGAGCTGGTACACCTTCAAGAGGTATGTTCCAAATGATAGATCCTTCATTTAGAGCGTACGCAAAGTCGGGTTACAATAATCCTCTTAACCCAACTCATCAAGCTATATCGGCTATGAGATATATTGTGGGTAAATGGGTACCAAGAACGGGCTCATGGAGAGCTGCGTTCAAACGCGCTGGTGATTACGCATATGCTACTGGTGGCAAAGTCTACAACGGATTGTACCACTTAGGAGAAGAAGGATATCCAGAGTGGGTTATTCCTACTGATCCTGCACGTAAAAACGAAGCAATGAAGATGTTACATTATGCAGCAGCAGAAGTAAGAGGGAGAAAAGCGAGTAAAAATAAGCGTCCTAGTCAATTGTCTAGTGTAAATGGGTTTGATGACCCAAGCTTATTATTGAAAATGATTGAACAACAGCAACAACAAATAGCTTTATTACTGAAAATAGCGCAATCCAACGATGTGATTGCAGATAAAGATTATCAGCCGATTATTGACGAATACGCTTTTGATAAAAAGGTGAACGCGTCTATAGAAAAGCGAGAAAGGCAAGAATCAACAAAAGTAAAGTTTAGAAAAGGAGGAATTGCTATTCAATGATAGACACTATTAAAGTGAACAACAAAACAATTCCTTGGTTGTATGTCGAAAGAGGGTTTGAAATACCCTCTTTTAATTATGTTTTAAAAACTGAAAATGTAGATGGACGTTCGGGGTCTATATATAAAGGGCGTAGGCTTGAATCTTATAGTTTTGATATACCTTTGGTGGTACGTAATGACTATTTATCTCACAACGGCTTTAAAACACATGATGACGTCTTGAATGAATTAGTAAAGTTTTTTAACTACGAGGAACAAGTTAAATTACAATTCAAATCTAAAGATTGGTACTGGAACGCTTATTTTGAAGGACCAATAAAGCTGCACAAAGAATTTGCAATACCTGTTAAGTTCACTATCAAAGTAGTACTAACAGACCCTTACAAATATTCAGTAACAGGATATAAAAATACTGCGATTTCAGACCAAGTTTCAGTTGTAAATAGTGGGACTGCTGACACTCCTTTAATTGTTGAAGCCCGAGCAATTAAACCATCTAGTTACTTTATGATCACTAAAAATGATGAAGATTATTTTATGGTTGGTGATGATGAGGTAACCAAAGAAGTTAAGGATTACATGCCTCCTGTTTATCATAGTGAGTTTCGTGATTTCAAAGGTTGGACTAAGATGATTACTGAAGATATTCCAAGTAATGATTTAGGTGGTAAAGTCGGCGGTGACTTTGTGATATCCAATCTTGGCGAAGGATATAAAGCAACTAATTTTCCTGATGCAAAAGGTTGGGTTGGTGCTGGCACGAAACGAGGGCTCCCTAAAGCGATGACAGATTTTCAAATTACCTATAAATGTATTGTTGAACAAAAAGGTAAAGGTGCCGGAAGAACAGCACAACATATTTATGATAGTGATGGTAAGTTACTTGCTTCTATTGGTTATGAAAATAAATATCATGATAGAAAAATAGGACATATTGTTGTTACGTTGTATAACCAAAAAGGAGACCCCAAAAAGATATACGACTATCAGAATAAACCGATAATGTATAACTTGGACAGAATCGTTGTTTATATGCGGCTCAGAAGAGTAGGTAATAAATTTTCTATTAAAACTTGGAAATTTGATCACATTAAAGACCCAGATAGACGTAAACCTATTGATATGGATGAGAAAGAGTGGATAGATGGCGGTAAGTTTTATCAGCGTCCAGCTTCTATCATAGCTATCTATAGTGCGAAGTATAATGGTTATAAGTGGATGGAGATGAATGGATTAGGTTCATTCAATACGGAGATTCTACCAAAACCGAAAGGCGCAAGGGATGTCATTATACAAAAAGGTGATTTAGTGAAAATAGATATGCAAGCAAAAAGTGTTGTCATCAATGAGGAACCAATGTTGAGCGAGAAATCGTTTGGAAGTAATTATTTCAATGTTGATTCTGGGTACAGTGAATTAATCATACAACCTGAAAACGTCTTTGATACGACGGTTAAATGGCAAGATAGATATTTATAGAAAGGAGATGAGAGTGTGATACATGTTTTAGATTTTAACGACAAGATTATAGATTTCCTTTCTACTGATGACCCTTCCTTAGTTAGAGCGATTCATAAACGTAATGTTAATGACAATTCAGAAATGCTTGAACTGCTCATATCATCAGAAAGAGCTGAAAAGTTCCGTGAACGACATCGTGTTATTATAAGGGATTCAAACAAACAATGGCGTGAATTTATTATTAACTGGGTTCAAGATACGATGGACGGCTACACAGAGATAGAATGTATAGCGTCTTATCTTGCTGATATAACAACAGCTAAACCGTATGCACCAGGCAAATTTGAGAAAAAGACAACTTCAGAAGCATTGAAAGATGTGTTGAGCGATACAGGTTGGGAAGTTTCTGAACAAACCGAATACGATGGCTTACGTACTACGTCATGGACTTCTTATCAAACTAGATATGAAGTTTTAAAGCAATTATGTACAACCTATAAAATGGTATTGGATTTTTATATAGAGCTTAGTTCTAATACCGTCAAAGGTAGATATGTGGTACTCAAAAAGAAAAACAGCTTATTCAAAGGTAAAGAAATTGAGTATGGTAAAGATTTGGTTGGGTTAACTAGGAAGATTGATATGTCAGAAATCAAAACAGCATTAATTGCTGTGGGACCCGAAAATGACAAAGGAAAGCGTTTAGAGTTAGTTGTGACTGATGACGAAGCACAAAGTCAATTCAACTTACCTACCCGTTATATTTGGGGAATATACGAACCTCAATCAGATGATCAAAATATGAATGAAACACGGTTGCGTTCTTTAGCCAAAACAGAGTTAAATAAACGTAAGTCGGCAGTTATGTCATATGAGATTACTTCTACTGATTTGGAAGTTACGTATCCGCACGAGATTATATCAATTGGTGATACAGTCAGAGTAAAACATAGAGATTTTAACCCGCCATTGTATGTAGAGGCAGAAGTTATTGCCGAAGAATATAACATAATTTCAGAAAATAGCACATATACATTCGGTCAACCTAAAGAGTTCAAAGAATCAGAATTACGAGAAGAGTTTAACAAGCGATTGAACATAATACATCAAAAGTTAAACGATAATATTAGCAATATCAACACTATAGTTAAAGATGTTGTAGATGGTGAATTAGAATACTTTGAACACAAAATACACAAAAGTGATACACCGCCAGAAAATCCAGTCAATGATATGCTTTGGTATGATACAAGTAACCCTGATGTTGCTGTCTTGCGTAGATATTGGAATGGTCGATGGATTGAAGCAACACCAAATGATGTTGAAAAATTAGGTGGTATAACAAGAGAGAAAGCGCTATTCAGTGAATTAAACAATATTTTTATTAATTTATCTATACAACACGCTAGTCTTTTGTCAGAAGCTACAGAATTACTGAATAGCGAGTACTTAGTAGATAATGATTTGAAAGAGGACTTACAAGCAAGTTTAGACGCTGTGATTGATGTTTATAATCAAATTAAAAATAATTTAGAATCTATGACACCCGAAACTGCAACGATTGGTCGGTTGGTAGATACACAAGCTTTATTTCTTGAGTATAGAAAGAAATTACAAGATGTTTATACAGATGTAGAAGATGTCAAAATGGCCATTTCAGATAGATTTAAATTATTACAGTCACAATACACTGATGAAAAATATAAAGAAGCGTTGGAAATAATAGCAACAAAATTTGGTTTAACGGTGAATGAAGATTTGCAGTTAGTCGGAGAACCTAATGTTGTTAAATCAGCTATTGAAGCAGCTAGAGAATCCACAAAAGAACAATTACGTGACTATGTAAAAACATCGGACTATAAAACAGACAAAGACGGTATTGTTGAACGTTTAGATACTGCTGAAGCTGAGAGAACGACTTTAAAAGGTGAAATCAAAGATAAAGTTACGTTAAACGAATATCGAAACGGATTGGAAGAACAAAAACAATATACTGATGACCAGTTAAGTGATTTGTCCAATAATCCTGAGATTAAAGCAAGTATTGAACAAGCAAATCAAGAAGCGCAAGAAGCTTTAAAATCATACATTGATGCTCAAGATGATCTTAAAGAGAAGGAATCGCAAGCGTATGCTGATGGTAAAATTTCGGAAGAAGAGCAACGCGCTATACAAGATGCTCAAGCTAAACTTGAAGAGGCAAAACAAAACGCAGAACTAAAGGCTAGAAACGCTGAAAAGAAAGCTAATGCTTATACAGACAACAAGGTCAAAGAAAGCACAGATGCACAGAGGAAAACACTGACTCGCTATGGTTCTCAAATTATACAAAATGGTAAGGAAATCAAATTAAGAACTACTAAAGAAGAGTTTAATGCAACCAATCGTACACTTTCAAATATATTAAACGAGATTGTTCAAAATGTTACAGATGGAACAACAATCAGATATGATGATAACGGAGTGGCTCAAGCTTTGAATGTGGGGCCACGTGGTATTAGATTAAATGCTGATAAAATTGATATTAACGGTAATAGAGAAATAAACCTTCTTATCCAAAATATGCGAGATAAAGTAGATAAAACCGATATTGTCAACAGCCTTAATTTATCAAGAGAGGGTCTTGATATCAATGTTAATAGAATTGGAATTAAAGGCGGTGACAATAACAGATATGTTCAAATACAGAATGATTCTATTGAACTAGGTGGTATTGTGCAACGTACTTGGAGAGGGAAACGTTCAACAGACGATATTTTTACGCGACTGAAAGACGGTCACCTGAGATTTAGAAATAACACCGCTGGCGGTTCACTTTATATGTCACATTTTGGTATTTCGACTTATATTGATGGTGAAGGTGAAGACGGTGGTTCATCTGGTACGATTCAATGGTGGGATAAAACTTACAGTGATAGTGGCATGAATGGTATAACAATCAATTCCTATGGTGGTGTCGTTGCACTAACGTCAGATAATAATCGGGTTGTTCTGGAGTCTTACGCTTCATCGAATATCAAAAGCAAACAGGCACCGGTGTATTTATATCCAAACACAGACAAAGTGCCTGGATTAAACCGATTTGCATTCACGCTGTCTAATGCAGATAATGCTTATTCGAGTGACGGTTATATTATGTTTGGTTCTGATGAGAACTATGATTACGGTGCGGGTATCAGGTTTTCTAAAGAAAGAAATAAAGGTCTTGTTCAAATTGTTAATGGACGATATGCAACAGGTGGAGATACAACAATCGAAGCAGGGTATGGCAAATTTAATATGCTGAAACGACGTGATGGTAATAGGTATATTCATATACAGAGTACAGACCTACTGTCTGTAGGTTCAGATGATGCAGGAGATAGGATAGCTTCTAACTCAATTTATAGACGTACTTATTCGGCCACAGCTAATTTGCATATTACTTCTGCTGGCACAATTGGGCGTTCGACATCAGCGCGTAAATACAAGTTATCTATCGAAAATCAATATAACGATAGAGATGAACAACTGGAACATTCAAAAGCTATTCTTAACTTACCTATTAGAACGTGGTTTGATAAAGCTGAGTCTGAAATTTTAGCTAGAGAGCTGAGAGAAGATAGAAAATTATCGGAAGACACCTATAAACTTGATAGATACGTAGGTTTGATTGCTGAAGAGGTGGAGAATTTAGGATTAAAAGAGTTTGTCACGTATGATGACAAAGGAGAAATTGAAGGTATAGCGTATGATCGTCTATGGATTCATCTTATCCCTGTTATCAAAGAACAACAACTAAGAATCAAGAAATTGGAGGAGTCAAAGAATGAAGGATAACAAACAAGGATTACAAGCTAATCCTGAATATACAATTCATTATTTATCACAGGAAATTATGAGGTTAACACAAGAAAACGCGATGTTAAAAGCGTATATACAAGAAAATAAAGAAAATCAACAATGTGCTGAGGAAGAGTAATCCTTAGCACTATTTTTATACAAAAATTTAAGGAGGTCATTTAATTATGGCAAAAGAAATTATCAACAATACAGAAAGGTTTATTTTAGTACAAATCGACAAAGAAGGTACAGAACGTGTAGTATATCAAGATTTCACAGGAAGTTTTACAACGTCCGATTCAGCAAGTTATGCACAAGATTTTAAATCTGAGGAAAACGCTAAAAAGATTGCTGAAACTTTAAATCTTTTATATCAATTAACAGGCAATCAAAACGGTGTGAAAGTTGTGAAAGAAGTTGTGGATAGAACTGACTTGTCATCTGATAAATCAGTTGATAGCGAAACAATGTAACTATACTAAGTTATGAGCATTACGCTCATAGCTTTCTTAGAAAGTAGGTGTAGTTTTGGATGATATTCAGAAAATAAAAAAAGAGCTTTCTGAATTAGTTGAACGTGTTGATGATGTTGAAATACTAGCAAATGAAACAGCTGATCATGTGCTTGAACTTAGAGAGGAACATAAGCAACATCATAATGAACTAAGAGAATCTCATAAAGAACTTAAAGATAAGCAAGATAAAGTTGTAGATGAGAATTTAGAGCAAACAAAGATATTAAACAGAATTGAAGAAAGATATCAAACGCAAGTAGATGTTGCGCAAAAAAATGAAGAAAAGACACTCGCCCAAAATAAATGGCTCGTAGGTGCCATATGGGCGCTTGTAACAATTGTTATGATTGCAGTCATTACTGCATCAATTACTGCGTTATTACCTTAAGGGAGGTGGACATAATGAGTTGGGCAAGATGGTTATCATGTTATTTGTATGGTCGTAAATGTAAATAATGTTTTTGGTCAGTGCATCGGCACTGGCTTTTTATTTTGATTGAAAAGAGGTACGTACATGGTATTACACAGCTCAAAAGACAGGAAGCATACTGCAAGTGAAGTTGGGAAGTGTTGTCAATACCAAGTAAGTAAGATATCTGAAATGTATAATAGAGTAAAAATGAAATCTTTTTATTATATTATAGACAAGTATAAAAAAGGTATAGTAATATATGTATGTATAAGTAAATAATGATCATTCCATAATTATTGTATATAACTAATAATTACTTCAACAAAAATAATCTATTATACAAATATTTCGGATAATAACAAGTTTATATGGAATTATGCTTTAGAGGTGAGTAAAATAAAAAAAACAACATTTATACTACTTTCATTTATTGCCCTAACGTTGATAACAAGTCCATTTGTAAATTGTAGCGAGAAAAGCGAAGAAATAAATGGAAAAGATTTGCAAAAAAAGTCTGAATTGCAGGGAACTGCTTTAAGCAATCTTAGACAAACCTATTATCATAATGGAAGTGCTATAATTGAAAATAAAGAGAGTAATGATCAATTTTTAAAGAACACTATATTGTTTAATGATTTTTTTACAGGTCATCAATGGTATAATGATTTATTAGTAGACCTTGGTTCAAAAGACACCGCCAATATATACAAAGGGAAAAAAGTGGATTTATATGGTGTTTATTATGGTTATCAATGTACTGGGGGTACACCATTCAAAACAGCTTGTATGTATGGCGGTGTAACGTTACATGATAATAATCAATTGGAGGAAGAAAAGAAAGTACCGATTAACTTATGGATAGATGGTAAACAAAATACAGTACCTTTGGGAACGGTTAAAACTAATAAAAAAGAAGTAACTGTTCAGGAGCTAGACCTTCAGTCAAGACATTATTTACATGAAACATATAATTTATATAACACAGATGCATTTAATGGAAAAATACAAAGAGGATTAATTGAGTTTCACCCTTCTTCTGGTGATTCGGTTGGTTATGATTTATTTGGTGCTCAAGGACAATATCCAGATACACAGTTGAGGATATATAGAGATAATAAAACGATTAAGTCTAAAAATATGCATATTGATATATATTTATATACAACTTGAGTGAAATTTTGGCTGAAAAAATTTAAAATCTATAAAAAGTACCATAAGTTATTTTATTACTATACTTAAAACATTCACTTTTTTACTGCTGTTTGTAAGTTTTATAAAAAATTTCTATAGATAGTTTTGAACAAAGCGAGAATAATCTGAAAGTATACAAGCAGTAAAAAAAGTATATGTGCTATAATATGCTTTGAGCAAGTTGGATAGATGGTGGCTATCTGAGTATAAGGAGGTGGTGCCTATGGTGGCATTACTGAAATCTTTAGAAAGGAGACGCCTAATGATTACAATTAGTACCATGTTGCAGTTTGGTTTATTCCTTATTGCATTGATAGGTCTAGTAATCAAGCTTATTGAATTAAGCAATAAAAAATAACCATCGCTAACTTTGGCTGGTTTCGATGGTTAAATGGTTATTAATTTAATCTTTAATCTAAAATAGCCACCGTCTTTTTAACGGGCTCACTAGGGTAACATGTTTGCGCATGTTGCCCTTTTTCTATATATAAATTAACACACCATAATATAAATATCAAATAGACGGCTTATTGGTCGTCTTTTTATTTTGGATAAAAGGAGATAAGAATATGATTAATTGGAAAATTAGAATGAAACAAAAATCATTTTGGGTAGCGATATTGTCAGCTATCTTTTTATTTGCTCAAAACATCGCCAAAGCTATTGGGTATGATATTCAAGTTTATACAGAGCAATTAACAGACGGTTTAAACGCTATATTAGGATTTTTAGTATTAACTGGTGTGATTCAAGACCCGACTACTAAAGGTATAGGTGATAGCCACCAAGCTTTAGAATATGAAGAACCAAGAAGAAAATACTAGGAGGTAAAATAATGAAAACATACAGTGAAGCAAGAGCAAGGTTACGTTGGTATCAAGGTAGATATATTGATTTTGACGGTTGGTATGGTTACCAATGTGCAGATTTAGCAGTTGATTACATTTATTGGTTGTTAGAAATTAGAATGTGGGGAAATGCAAAAGATGCAATCAATAACGATTTTAAAAACATGGCAACAGTATATGAAAACACACCATCGTTTGTTCCACAAATAGGTGATGTGGCTGTATTTACCAAAGGAATATATAAACAATACGGTCATATTGGTTTAGTGTTTAATGGTGGTAATACAAATCAATTTTTAATTTTGGAACAGAACTATGACGGTAACGCAAATACGCCTGCAAAGTTACGTTGGGATAATTATTACGGCTGTACTCACTTTATTAGACCTAAGTATAAAAGTGAGGGCTTAATGAATAAGATCACAAATAAAGTTAAACCACCTGCTCAAAAAGCAGTCGGTAAATCTGCAAGTAAAATAACAGTTGGAAGTAAAGCGCCTTATAACCTTAAATGGTCAAAAGGTGCTTATTTTAATGCGAAAATCGACGGCTTAGGTGCTACTTCAGCCACTAGATACGGTGATAATCGTACTAACTATAGATTCGATGTTGGACAGGCTGTATACGCGCCTGGAACATTAATATATGTGTTTGAAATTATAGATGGTTGGTGTCGCATTTATTGGAACAATCATAATGAGTGGATATGGCATGAGAGATTGATTGTGAAAGAAGTGTTTTAATTCTTAGGTTAAAATGTTAAATATTTGTTAATTATTTTTTAATGTAAGTTTAGTTTCTTTTAATATTTTATTGATTTTTAATATTTTCTCAATATAAAATGAAGTTGTTGATATTTATCATCTTAAATAAGGGTGTTAGCTATAAAAAGAGATAAATAAAAACAAATATATTATATTTGGAGGAAGCGCCATGCTCAAAAGAAGTTTATTATTTTTAACTGTTTTATTGTTATTATTCTCATTTTCTTCAATTACTAATGAGGTAAGTGCATCAAGTTCATTCGACAAAGGAAAATATAAAAAAGGCGATGACGCGAGTTATTTTGAACCAACAGGCCCGTATTTGATGGTAAATGTGACTGGAGTTGATGGTAAAGGAAATGAATTGCTATCCCCTCATTATGTCGAGTTTCCTATTAAACCTGGGACTACACTTACAAAAGAAAAAATTGAATACTATGTCGAATGGGCATTAGATGCGACAGCATATAAAGAGTTTAGAGTAGTTGAATTAGATCCAAGCGCAAAGATCGAAGTCACTTATTATGATAAGAATAAGAAAAAAGAAGAAACGAAGTCTTTCCCTATAACAGAAAAAGGTTTTGTTGTCCCAGATTTATCAGAGCATATTAAAAACCCTGGATTCAACTTAATTACAAAGGTTGTTATAGAAAAGAAATAAAACAAAATAGTTGTTTATTATAGAAAGCAATGTCTTGATTGAATATGTGTAGTGAAAATTATCTTTCATCAAATTCTCATTCATGCACGAATGGTTCTTCCCCACCTAATCAGATATTAGGTGACTTATGGGGAGAAATCAGTTAGGATGAAAAAGTGGATAATCCTTTTTTAGGCAGGTACTTCGGTACTTGCCTATTTTTTTATGTTATAATCTTTCTAGACGTATTCAAAGGACGTCTTTTTAGATTGTATGTTATAGCTAGCTTTCGGGCTAGTTTTTTGCTATGATGTGTTACACATGCATCAACTATTTACATCTATCCTTGTTCACCCAAGCATGTCACTGGGTGTTTTTTTCTTATGATAGAGAGCATGGTTTTCATACTACTCCCCCGTAGTATATATGACTTTAGCATTCCCGTATAATAGTTTACGGGGTGCTTTTTATGTTATAATTAAGTGTATATAGTAGGAGTGAACTATATAGCCTGTTAAGTGGCCTAGTAACCTAACACTTATCCTGCAATTGATATCCTTTTTGCCCTTCACTCGATACATATATCTCAACAACATAGAAATATTACAGTCGCTACACCGCATCTTAAATGGTGTGGTTATTTTTATTGGAAGTGTGTATCAGGTATCAGTAATGTTAAAACACCAGCTAAAAATGAAAAGAATTCACCAGTGCCAGCAGGTTATACACTCGATAAAAACAATGTACCGTATAAAAAAGAGACTGGTTATTACACAGTTGCCAATGTTAAAGGTAATAACGTGAGGGATGGCTATTCAACTAATTCAAGAATTACAGGTGTATTACCCAATAACGCAACGATCAAATATGACGGCGCATATTGCATTAATGGCTATAGATGGATTACTTATATTGCTAATAATGGACAACGTTGTTATATAGCGACAGGAGAGGTAGACAAGGCAGGTAATAGAATAAGCAGTTTTGGTAATTTTAGCGCACTTTGAAAAAAAGTGTGTAAAGTTTCATATGAAGTTAATTAATTTATTATAGAATAGTTTGAAATTATGCTATAATCATTTTAGACACAGCAATGTGTTCAAATTTTCATCTATTCATAAGCTAGCCTTCGGGCTAGTTTTTTTGTGCTATATATTTGTTTTAATTAAATAAAATTAGATAATGCAATAGTAGCCATTTTATGTTAATATTACCTTGGGCGTTTTCAAGGAGCGCCTTTCATTTTTTATGTATTGCTCCCCTTCGGGCTAGTATATTAAATTTATTTTTGCGCTTTCCAAATCAATGTATATGTGTTATATTGTTTATGGGAAGTAGGTAAGCATTTCGGTGCTTACCTTTTTTTGTTTTTCTATAAATACAATAAGGTATGTCAATTTGATAATTTATTAATTTTCATTTAATAAGAAGATCTATATAGTTAATGAATAATTAATGTACTTTTTTTAGTTAGTCATTAAAATAAATTAGTACTAATTACTAAGGAGAATAAAAAATGAAAATTAGAAAATCTATACTTGCGGGAACTTTAGCAATCGTTTTAGCATCACCACTAGTAACTAATCTAGATAAAAATGAGGCACAAGCTAGCACAAGCTTGCCAACATCGAATGAATATCAAAACGAAAAGTTAGCTAATGAATTAAAATCGTTATTAGATGAACTAAATGTTAATGAATTAGCTACTGGAAGTTTAAACACTTATTATAAGCGAACTATAAAAATTTCAGGTCAAAAAGCAATGTATGCTCTTAAGTCAAAAGACTTTAAGAAAATGTCAGAAGCAAAATATCAACTTCAAAAGATTTATAATGAAATTGACGAAGCACTAAAAAGTAAATATTAAAAAAACCACCCGTAAAAGGGTGGTTTTAATTTTCTAGATAATATAAAAGTGTTCATAAATAAAACAGTATAGGTAAACAATAAAGTATTGAAAAAAGTAAGTTTAATATGAAAATTGTTAAATGAACGACATCTTTTGTTTTTATAAATATCAAGAAAATAATCAAACTCAAAATAAATAACGTAACTGTAGTCATAGGCGTCCATACATAATCAGCATTAGTCATTAAGAATGGTGCGGCCATTATGAAAAAATTTATAATGCAGATGAAATAGACAATTAGACTATAAATTAGGTAAATAACAATACACACCCTTCATAAATAAATAATTTAAATCCTATATATTTTAACAAAAGTAAAACACAGAAGTGTAGAAAATAAAAAATATTGGTAAATAAAATCAATAAGTTTAACCAATATGTTGCTCGCTTCATACCGTATATTGCAACAAAAATTCCGATCAAGAAAAATATAGCCCCTATGATAAAACAGAAATCCGATGCTGAATTATTAAAAAATGAGGTGTTTAGAGTTAGAAAATGAGTTAATGAGTTGACTATAACTAATAAGATATTAATTATATTTGTATGGTTCTTCACATGATACCTCCAAGTAAAAAAATCTAATTAATAAAGTGAATGCTTGATGAACAAGCAGTTATTCCAAACAGAATCAATAAGAAAAGTAGAATCAACATGCTAATGCCCCATAAACAACCCTTTTCACTTTCACTATTATTAATTTCTTGACTTCTTTTAAAGATATTATTACTTTTACATTCTTTAGTTGTTTTAAATTTCACGTTTTTATTACTTCCTTTTGTTTAAAAGTTTACAATGAATTTTTGATTATAATAATATATTCAAAATAGTACTATCTAGTTTGATATGTCAAGCAATATTATTATAAAATTGGAATTCTGAGTTGTCTACTCTAATTTATTATATTTACCTATAAAAATACACCTCAAAAAATAGATTTTTCAGTCTAGCTTTTGGGGTGTACATTCCACACAAACATGTGATTATTTTGATGTTTCTATTAAACTTGTAATTTTAAATTTAAAGTCCCTAAAAAGTCCCTAAAATTTTATTTTATATGAGGTATTATTGATAATGATAAAGTTATAAACCTTGATATTATGCTGTTTTACTTTTTGAATGATAAGTAATTTTATGTTAAAAGTCTCCAGTTTGGATACAAAACGGTCGATAACATATAAACGTTATGACTAACTAACTTCAAATCAGTATCATCTTTCTTAGATTCGGCTTTGGCACTATTGTCAGTAAGTGCACCAACTAATAATAAATTTGCTAATGCAAGTGTTGCAACTTTTTTTAGTGAATTGGATTTTGTTTTTTTCACCATCATTATCACTCCTTTTATATAGCTTACAACAAAATAGATGCAAAATTGATTAACTAAATTTAAATTAATTATTAAATCGAATTTATATTTTTAAGTAAATGTTTTTTGAGTATAAAGATGCTGTAAATATAATCGACAAATCTAATCGGAATTAAGAAATGAATGTTGTTATGACATTTAAGTTTGAAGCTTGGTATAAACAAAACCAAACAACATTTTAGGTATTGTAAATTAATTAGTTAATCAAAATTAAAAGAACTTTTAACAGTGTTAAAAAATTATTGTTAAAGATAATTTATTATTAATATTCAGTTAATTCAAAAAATAGAGAAAGTCTGGCTATAATTAAGTTGCAAATACGAATTACACAAAAAAGGAGAGATAATTTATGAAATTTAAGTCATTGATTACAACAACTTTAGCATTAGGTGTTTTAGCATCAACAGGTGCAAACTTTAATAATAATGAAGCGTCTGCCGCAGCTAAGCCATTAGATAAATCATCAAGTTCGTTACACCATGGATATTCTAAAGTCCATGTTCCATATGCAATCACTGTGAACGGTACAAGCCAAAATATTTTATCAAGCTTAACATTTAATAAGAATCAAAATATTAGTTATAAAGATTTAGAGGATAGAGTTAAATCAGTTTTAAAATCAGACAGAGGTATTAGTGATATAGATTTAAGACTATCGAAGCAAGCGAAATATACTGTTTACTTTAAAAATGGAACAAAGAAAGTTATCGATTTGAAAGCAGGTATTTACACAGCTGATTTAATTAATACAAGTGAAATTAAAGCTATTAATATTAACGTAGATACTAAAAAGCAAGTTGAAGATAAAAAGAAAGATAAAGCAAATTACCAAGTTCCATACACAATCACTGTGAACGGTACAAGCCAAAATATTTTATCAAACTTAACATTTAATAAGAATCAAAATATTAGTTACAAAGATTTAGAGGATAAAGTTAAATCAGTTTTAGAATCAAATAGAGGTATTACCGATGTTGATTTAAGATTATCGAAGCAAGCGAAATATACAGTTAATTTTAAAAATGGAACGAAGAAAGTTATCGATTTGAAATCAGGTATTTACACAGCGAATTTAATAAATTCAAGTGATATTAAAAGTATCAATATTAACGTAGATACAAAAAAACATATCGAAAATAAAGCTAAAAGAAACTATCAAGTTCCATATTCAATTAATTTAAATGGTACATCTACAAACATTTTATCGAATCTTTCATTTTCAAATAAACCTTGGACAAATTACAAAAATTTAACTAGTCAAATAAAATCAGTACTGAAGCATGATAGAGGTATTAGTGAACAAGATTTAAAATATGCTAAGAAAGCTTATTATACTGTTTATTTTAAAAATGGTGGTAAAAGAATCTTACAGTTGAATTCAAAAAATTACACAGCAAACTTAGTTCATGCGAAAGATGTTAAGAGAATTGAAATTACTGTTAAAACAGGAACTAAAGCGAAAGCAGACAGATATGTACCATACACAATTGCAGTAAATGGCACATCAACACCAATTTTATCAGATTTAAAATTTACAGGTGACCCACGTGTAGGCTACAAAGATATCTCTAAAAAAGTTAAATCAGTATTGAAGCATGATAGAGGTATCGGGGAACGTGAATTAAAATATGCAAAAAAAGCAACTTACACAGTACATTTTAAAAATGGAACGAAAAAAGTGATTAACATAAATTCAAATATTAGCCAACTGAATCTGCTTTATGTTCAAGATATTAAAAAGATAGATATTGATGTTAAAACAGGAACTAAAGCGAAAGCGGATAGCTATGTACCATATACAATTGCAGTAAATGGCACATCAACACCAATTTTATCAAAACTTAAAATTTCGAATAAACAATTAATTAGTTACAAATATTTAAATGACAAAGTGAAATCTGTATTAAAAAGTGAAAGAGGCATCAGTGATCTTGACTTAAAATTTGCGAAACAAGCAAAATATACAGTATATTTCAAAAATGGAAAGAAACAAGTAGTGAATTTAAAATCAGACATCTTTACACCTAATTTATTTAGTGCCAAAGATATTAAAAAGATTGATATTGATGTAAAACAATACACTAAATCAAAAAAAAATAAATAAATCTAATAATGTGAAATTCCCAGTAACAATAAATAAATTTGAAAACATAGTTTCAAATGAATTTGTGTTCTATAATGCAAGCAAAATTACAATTAATGATTTAAGTATAAAACTTAAATCAGCAATGGCAAATGATCAAGGGATAACTAAACATGACATAGGACTTGCTGAACGCGCAGTGTATAAAGTGTATTTTAAAAATGGTTCGTCAAAATATGTAGACTTAAAAACTGAGTATAAAGATGAAAGAGTATTTAAAGCAACTGACATTAAAAAGGTAGATATTGAACTTAAATTCTAATCTTTAATTTTATAATAAGGCATCTCACAATCGTGGGGTGCCTTTTACATTTGTAGAGATGTGATGCTTGAATGTTTGAAGTGATTTGCCAAAAGTTATATAAATTGGTTCTATAATAAATCGGACTGATAGAAAAAGTTTTTTACTTTTCATCTGTCCGATTTTTTGATTTTGTTAGGAGAGATGTATAAAACTAATTAGGTATAGTGTTTGACAAGTTGCTGAATAAAATATATCTTATGATACTTTGAAAGAAGGAATAATTTTAAAAATAAAAAACCAATAATCCGAGTCATACTCATCAGATTATTGGTTGAAATTAATTATCTTAAGTCATCAATCGCTTTAGCAATTGAATCAAATACATGTGGGATATCTTCTTTTTCTACACAGCTAAACGCAATACGAATATCTGTTGCATTAAGTGCAATAACACCAATTGAATATTTTTCAATTAAATGTTTACGAAGTTCTTCAGGGTCAACATCATGAACTTTTATTGCCATAAAGTATCCAGAGTTAAAGTCATAGGCTTGCCAATGTGAATGATATTGATCAGCATAGACAACTTCCTTAGTGACTTCATAGCGTTCTTTTAATGTTTGAATATTTTGTTCGATTTCTTTATCGAATTGTTTATTATTTTTTAATACATGCTTAACAGCGCTTTGTGTTGGAAGAGGTCCACTAGAAATGTTACTTCGTATAAGACCTTTTACTTTGGCTTCTAATACTTCTTTAGTTGTTTGATCAGACGTTCCAAATGTCATAAACCCAACACGGAATCCCCATGCGAAAAATTCTTTTGTTGCACCATCTAAACGAACAGGTAATATTGCATTTGAATTTAAATTAGATAATGCAGTAAATAATGATTGAGTATACACATCTTCATAGAATAAACCATAGTATGCGTCATCCACAACAGCTATAACTTTTGTACCTTTATCAGCTAATGCTTTAATTGCATCGACGATGGTAGTCACTTCTTTATGCGTAGGTGTGTAACCTGTCGGATTATTAGGATAATTTAAAATCATAATGACTTTATCTTTATTGTATGATTGTAAAGCTTCTACAAGTGAATCAGTAGTATAATGCCCGTCTTTATCAAAGATAGGATATGTTTGAAGGTTTGCACCATTTCTCGTATTGAAAACAAGTTTGTAATTACCCCAATTATGCTCTGGTAACAAGATAGTGTCACCTTGATTTACAAATAAATCGCCAACTAAAGATAAACCATGTGTTAATGCATTCGTAACAATTGGTAGTGACATGTTGTCGATTGATAGCTCTGGATTGTCACGCAACATTTTTTGTTGCCATAAATCACGTAATTCTTCGATGCCTTGTGGTGGCGCATAAGGGAATATTTCATCTGGAGTTAAATTATTAAACATTGCATCTAAAGATGATGCAAACATTTTTCCGTCTTTGTTTGTCGCCATACCTATAGTTGCATTATATGTTGTACTCTTTGCTTCAGCAGATTGAGATAAAATGCCTTTTGGATAAAACATATTTTGACCTAAGTCAGATAACATTGTAAAGGCAGTTGCATTTGACTGTTGAAGTTGTTCATTTAAGCTTTGGGCTAAAGGATTCATTATTGCTTAACCTCTCTTTAAAAAAATTGTATGCCTATATATTATCTTCAATTATACCAAAGATAAAGTGTTGTTGGTGAATTAACGAATAATATGTAAAATCTGCTGCCAAAATACGAACATATGTTCTGTTTTTATGTTAGAATAGGTGTAGGTCATCCTTCAGTATGATACTTTAGTCGAACGGAGGTGTAGTGTAATGATGTGGTGGCAAGAAGGGATGATGACACTTATTACAGGTGGCTTACTAATTATTTTTCGACTTTGGTTAGAACTGAAATGGAAAAATAAAAAATGATCCTACACACATAAATAACCCCAAGTCTGCTGGTACCAGACTTGGGGTTGTGTAGTATAATTCTGTGGATACACTTAAATAATATCATTGAACACAATATATCGCAATCAATAATCATTTTGATTGAATGGTTTTGTTGCGCTATTTTAGTTGAAAGTGATTAGTACCTTGAACTTTTGAAATTCAATAACTTATTAAAAAAATTTATATTTGTTATAATGTCGATGTTGAGGTGAAATAAATTGAAACATCTAACAAAAATATTTGTAGTACTTGCAATTATTTTATTTATTATTGGTTATTATTTACAAGCAACTAATCATGAAAGCCAAGGTATAAAATTATTATTAGCAGCGATTATGTTTATGATTTGTGCTTTTATAAGTAGAAGTAATGATCGACGTAAAAATAGTAAATAGAATTGACTGTTTAAAACGATTGTTTATGTTGACGCTACGGTTGTCACGTAGAGATTAAAGACATTCGTTTTAGCAGTCTTTTTTATTGAAGTAGACAATGCAAGATTAAATGGTAGTGTCATTTCATTTTATTCAACTGCTAGTAATACAATACTCAGTGTTATTTCTGAAGACTGGTTGATAATGAGACATGCATATTTACAAAACTGTGTATATTGTGTATATTGTATATATACAGAAGTTGATAGGGGGACGTTGATGAAAATAATTTTAAAAAACAATAGTGATTTTCCGATTTATGAACAGATTAAGCAACAAGTAAAACAAAATATTTTAAAGGGACATGTTGCTCCTGGAGAGCATTTGCCGTCAATGAGAGAACTTGCCAAAGATCTTCAAGTAAGTTTGATTACTACCAAACGTGCTTATGAAGATTTAGAGAAAGACGGTTTTGTTACAACAATTAGAGGAAAAGGGACCTTTGTTAAGGAGCAAGATAGTTCTATTTTAAAAGAGAAACAATTTTTTACCATTGAAAATTTGGTTAAAGAATTGGTTAATGAAGCGCAAGCCATCGAAATGTCACTTGAGGAACTGCAGGATATTTTAACGTTCATTTATGAGGAGGAATCATCATGAATGCCATAGAATTAAGTAATGTTAATTATTCAAGTGATCAGTTTAATTTAAAGAATATCTCTTTCAAAGTTCCTCAAGGATTCGTCACTGGTTTTATTGGTAGAAATGGCGCTGGTAAAACCACAATAATAAGGTTAATTATGGATTTGTATCAACCACAAACTGGTGTTATTAGAGTATTAGAAGAGGATATGGCTCTCAATCCGATAGAGTTAAAGAATAGAATTGGGTTTGTTTACTCTGAAAATTATTTTAATGAGAGATGGACTACGAAGCAACTTGAAAAAATGATTGCCCCTTTTTATCGTAAATGGGACCATCAAGTATTTGAATTTTATCTTGAAAAGTTCGATTTACCAATCAATAAATCAATAAAAACATTTTCGACTGGGATGAAAATGAAATTATCACTAGCAGTTGCATTTTCACATCATGCTGAATTGTATATTTTTGATGAGCCTACTTCAGGTCTTGATCCCTTAGCTAGAAATGAGCTATTGGAGATAATTCAGCAAGAATTAATTGATGAAAATAAAACAATATTCATGTCGACACACATTATCTCAGATTTAGAAAAAATAGCTGATTATATCATTCACTTAAGTGACGGTGAAGTTATCTTAAATGGTTCAAAAGAACAACTGTTACAAAGATATCAAGTTGTGAGTGGTGCTATTGAGGACCTTGATGATGAATTAGCATCTCTACTTATTTATGAAGAACATAAGCGTACGGGATTTATAGGATTAACAGAACATGCGCAAGTATTTAAAGAAATTTTAGGTCATAAAGTGAATATCACTACACCTTCTATTGAGAACTTAATGGTTTATCTTGAAAAGAGAAAACCTAAATATCATGAAAACATCAAATTGATGGAAGAAGGTTTTTAAATGAAGGCATTGTTAATTAGGAATTTTAAATTACGACGATATACACTTATCATCTATGTTCTATTATTAACCTTATATCCTTTTTATATAATGCTTGACTCAACAAAGTTCTTTTACTTATTGCAATCTTTTATAAGTCCAACAATATTGATTATTTGGATTTTAGATGCTGGTCACTTATTTAGACTCAATCGTAGATTAGGTGGTAATGATTCATATTATTTTTATATGAGTTTACCAGTGTCAAAAAAACAATTGCTTAATGCCAACTATATTACATGCATTGTTTTAACATTAATTGGAACGCTTGTTATTAGTTTATATGCTTATGAAGCAGATGTGATTGAACCAAATTCAATCTATTTTTCAACTGCATATGCATTTGTCATATCTAACTTCTTGTCTATACCAATTGCATTTAGTCAATTTACAGAATTGCGTAGAGTCAAAGTGCCATATGGTATATACGTGTTTACTATTATCATTTTAGTTCCATTTTTATTTTCAATTGCAATAGTATTGGTGAATTATTTTGTTCTAAGTCAATCATCATTCCCAGATTTATATTCATATATTTTAAATATTGGTTTTCTAATTATAAGCATTGTTATACTTATTGTTAATTATTTTAAACAGCTCAATAAAATAAATACTAGAAAATTTAAAGGAGGCAGTCGATGAAATTAGAACATATTACAAAAAAATACGGCTCAAATGTCGTTTTAAATGATATTGATTTTGACTTTGGCGATAGTAGAATTGTCGGATTAATAGGAAAAAACGGTGTTGGTAAAACAACCGTTATGAAAGTAATGAATGGTAATATTATTAAATTTGATGGAAAAGTAGATATTGATAATGCAGATAATATCGGTTTTTTAATTGAGCATCCTAAATTATATGATAATAAATCAGGATTGTATAACTTGAAATTATTTGCACAAGTATTAGGTAAGGGTTTTGATAAAGCATACACAGACAAAATTATAGATGCATTTGGTATGAGACCTTATATTAAAAAGAAAGTTAAGAAATATTCAATGGGGATGAAGCAAAAGTTAGCAATTGCAGTATCTTTAATGAATAAACCTAAATTTTTAATCTTGGATGAGCCTACAAATGGTATGGATCCAGATGGCTCAATTGATGTGCTGACTACAATTAAGTCTTTAGTAAATGAACTTGATATGAGAATTCTAATATCAAGTCATAAGTTAGAAGATATTGAATTAATTTGTGATAGAGCTGTATTTTTAAGAGACGGACATTTTGTTCAAGATGTAAACATGGAGGAAGGTGTTGCATCTGACACAACGATAGTTACTGTTGATCATAAAGACTTTGATAGAACTGAAAAATATCTTGCAGAGCATTTCCAATTACAAAATGTCGACAAAGCAGACGGACATTTAATGATCAATGCACAAAAAAATTATCAAGTTATACTAAAAGCATTATCTGAATTAGATATTTATCCGAAATATATTGAAACACGTAAAAGTTCATTGCGTGATACGTACTTCAATATAAATCAAAGAGGTGATAAATAATGAGAATTTTAAATTTAGTTAAGTATGATTTTTATAGTATATTTAAAAGTCCTTTAACATATTTAGCGATACTAGTCGTATCTAGTTTGATTGCAACTCAAAGTATACTTATGGCAAATTCGATGGATAACCCGAAACATATTATTGTCTATGGATCTGTATTTGCTGCAGCAAAATGGTTATTGTTAATAATTGGATTAATGTTTGTTGTTAAGACAATTACGCGTGATTTTTCACAAGGTACAATTCAACTATATATGAGTAAAGTTAAAACACGCGTTGGATACATTATTTCGAAAACAATTTCAATTATTTTAATTTCAATATTATTTGCATTAATTCATTATGTGATTTTGATTGTTGTGCAGGCATCTAGTAATGGAAAAAATTTGGCGTTTTCTAAATATGTAGATAATTTATGGTTCTTCCTAATCTTTTTACTATTCTTTGGCTTGTTTTTATTCTTAATCACACTTGCATCACAAAAAACAGCAATGATATTTTCATTAGGTGTATTTTTAGTACTCATTGTACCGTTTATTAAACCTTTTATTACATTTATCCCAAGATACGGTGAAAAAGTTTTAGATGCTTTTGATTATATCCCTTTTGCTTACTTAACTGATAAAATGATTAGCTCTAACTTTGATTTTAGCAATTGGCAATGGGTAATTTCATTAGGTTCTATAGTGATATTCTTCATTTTGAATATCTTATATGTCGCTAAAAAAGACATTTAATAAAAATAATTTTGAGGTTGGGAATTTTAAATTTTCCCAACCTCAAAGTTTGTCTTATTGTAAATTTATTTATTTTCTAATTTATTTAGGATGGAATTATAAACTGCTTTCCAAAATGAAGCGTCAGTTTTATAGCGGTTTGATATAACTAAGTGTGTTTCTTTTTCTAAATCTGCATAGTCTGGATGATCTTTGCTCGGTAATTTATCAGCACGAACATCAGTTACAAATTTTTGGACTTCATTTGCTCTTGGTCCCCAAACTGTTTCTTGTTCGAATTGATCATTCAAGAATACGAAGATAGGAATTGCACGTGATTTACCATTTGTTAAATATTGATCGATCAGTTTTGTATCATCATCTCTATGGAACACGCGTACTTCTAAATTTAATGCTTCACTGATGTGTTTTAGAATTGGGAGATTCATCATTGCATCTCCACACCAGTCTTCAGTAATTACTAATACTTTAGAATAATTCATCTCTTTTATTTTTTTGATGCGTGAATCATCTTCTGGTAACTCAAATGATTGATAGATACTGAGAACGGTATCTTGATTTGTCTTCATTCCATCAATGTATTCATTTAAGGGTTGGCTATTTTTGAAATAAGTTTCTAAATTTGTCATTGTAAAAACCTCCTTTAGCATTTACAACATTATACCAATTTATAGTAATAAAAGGTAATGAAATAAATTAATTGCAAATTCTTTGTTAATTTTTGTTAAGGATGAAACGGGAAGCACCTTATGCTATATTTAAATAAGTACAAAGAAAGGGTGACATCAGTGCGTATTCAAAATCGCTGGGTTGTGTTTATATTATTTTTAATCTGTTCTTTTGGTGTATTAATTGGTTTATATCAATATCGTCATACGAAAACTGTGGATTTGTCTAATCTTGAAATAAACGATATTAAATTAAATGAGAAGTTTGATAAAAAAGGCTATGAAGTAAATAAAAAAATTAAGTTTGATCGTTTTAAATTTTATAACAGTAAAGCTCACCCTGATCTTACCGTTAAAGTGAGAGAAAAGGATAACATCGTTAAGGGGATAATATTAGTAAGAGATGAAAAGATACATACTAATTTTGATGGGGGAATTGGTTCGCCGATAAATAACGCGATTGAAAATCTTGGATTCGGATATAAAAGAACAAAAGTTGGCAATGATTTCTCATCGGTAAAGTATATTGATAGAGATAACCATTTAAAATTAAACTTACTTTATCAAGATTTAGAAATTAAACGTATTGAATTTTTTAGTAAATAGCTTTAGGTCTTAAAGTTATAAAAAACGAATGAATAATTTTATTGGGATGAGTGACCTATATGAACAAGATTACTTATTTAAATGAATTAGAAACAGCACTTGATGCGCTACCTAGGCATTTAAGAGATCAAAAAATGTATGAATATGAACGTTATTTTTATGAGCAAGAACTTAATGGCGTTGATGAAGGGGAAATTTTAAAGAAGTTAAAAGACCCACAAGATGTTGCAGCTGAAACAAAAGCTAGAAGTGTTATTGATTATGCTGAATCTAAACCAACATTTGAAAATATTTCAAGAGCTGTTGCTGCTTCATTAAGTTTAGGCATTCTATCTATTTTTGTCATCCTTATACCAGTATCTATAGTTGGATTATTTGTATTAGCATTATTTTTAATATCACTTTTGCTGCTGTTTTGTCCAATTATTTTATTAGCATCAGCAATATCCAGAGGAATTGTGGACTCAATTAGTAATGTATTTTTTGCCATATCATATTCAGGATTAGGATTAGTATTTATCATTGTCATATTTAAGATTTTAGAATACATTTATCGTTTAATCTTAAAATATTTACTTTGGTATATTAAAACTGTCAAAGGAAGCGTTAGAAAATGAAGAAATTCTTTTTTATTGGGCTTTTAGTGTTTGTTGTCTTTTTTACAGCAGCAACCATTATTTGGTTCAGCTATGATAAAAACAAATATGGTACTAAACAATATGATAAAACATTCAAAGACGATGCTTTTGACAATGTATCTATAAATTTGGATAGTACAGAACTTCGTATAAAACGGGGGAATCAATTTAGAGTTAAATATGATGGTGACAATGATATATTAATTAATATAGTAGATAAGACGTTGAAGATTAGTGATAAAAGGTCTAAGACAAGAGGATATGCAATTGATATGAATCCTTTTCATGAGAATAAGAAAACGTTAACGATTGAAATGCCTGATAAAATGATTAAACGTTTAAATCTATCATCTGGAGCAGGAAGTGTTAGAATCAGTGATGTTGATTTAGAGAACACAAGTATTCAAAGCATTAACGGTGAAGTAGTTATTAAAAACTCAAATCTTGACGCACTAGATTCAAAGACAAATAATAGTTCTACTTATATTAGTAAAAGTAACATTAAAAATAGCAATATTAAAGTTGTTATTGGTACGCTACAAATCGACAAGAGTCAAATTAAACAATCCATATTTTTAAACGATCATGGTGACATTGAATTTAAAAACATGCCATCAAAAGTAGATGCAAAAGCTTCTACTAAACAAGGAGATATTCGTTTTAAGTATGATAGTAAACCTGAAGACACTATACTAAAGCTAAATCCGGGAACGGGTGATAGCGTAGTTAAAAATAAAACATTTACTAATGGTAAAGTTGGGAAAAGCGACAATGTTTTAGAATTTTATACGATTGATGGTAATATCAAAGTTGAATAAATAAAGGATGTAAGCACCGATATTAGGAAGCATAATTTCTCTAATATCGGTGTTATTTATTTGTTGGCAAAAGTTAAGTCGGTATCTATATTGCCAGTAAAGTGAGTGATATTAAGGTCTTGACCATCTAACCATGATTTGAAATCTATTATTTCTGGTGGCGCATTTTCTCCCAATGTAAAATATGCAGTTAATGTTTCAGGTTGATACATTGATGTATGGATGGTGCCAGACCAGCTTTTGAATAGTTTACTGTAAATTTCATACTGAGGATTATTGAATAACTTAAATGCTGTAGTCATATCTAAATTATCATTAGTTTGTGAAATGGTACGCGCCAGTCTTTCTTTAGATTCTTTTGTATAATTACGATTTTCATGTGTTAATATTTCAAAATGATTTGTACATATATTATCATAACGAACATCTATTGATCTCGGTGTCACTTCAACAATTGCATGGTTCAATGATTTGTCCATCAGTATGTAGCTAAATGAGCTTCTGTGTGGTATTTCTTTCAATAATTGGATTGCTTCTGTTACATTTCGGCAATTTTCAAGAATTAGACGACCAATCATATAACATACAAAACCATTTGCTGGTTTCTTCCGGTGCATAAAGTTATAGCCCATAGTTAATCCTGACTCATTCATACCATCCATTCTTCCAGTTACCCTTGATACAGGACCAATTTGAGCTAAACCGCTATCTGTAGGTTGATAAAGTAAGTAGCGACCATCATAAGTTGCAGGGTGGTAATCATAATTTCTAACCATGAAGTCTTTGCCTTGAAAGACCGTGCAACCACTTTCTTTTAAATCGGTAAAACGATAATGTCCAAAGTTTAAAATAATTTGGCGTGTTGGCATTTTGAGTATACTTTGTAGTCCCATTAATTCTTCCCATATTTGAGGTGCGTATGTTTGGAATATTTGATAAGTTTCATTTACATCTATATCGAAACGTGGGACACGTTTTTTCCATTCTTTTTCTCGATTTTTTAGAAGAGGTGTTTGTTGAAGCCATTTACCAGTTTTAACACCTAACTCGAAATGTGAACCTCTAAAAGTCATGATATCTGATGTCACTTGTTGCATATCATCGGCCCCTTTCTTTTTAGTTGTAATATATTGTAAATAAATAGTAATCGTATGTATATTGAATGTCATGTTAAATAAAGTTATATTTTACTAAATGAAATATAAAATTGTTTGAGGTGATTTCTCGGTGTATAAGACTTATCAATCAGTTAAAACATATTTTTATAGATGGTGGGGATATTGAGTTAAAAACTTAAAATCATCTTATCATAAATATCAATCTTAAGTTAGCATTCACGATAATAGTCATTGTTAACATTAGCATATAAGGTCATGTCACGTTGAAACAGAGGTTCCTCGGCATTTTTGAAAATAATCATTAGCTTGCTCACTATATAATTTGATGAATATATTTCGTGAAAGTGGGTATTTATTTAATGATTATTCTATATATGATAGTATAATGAAATGTAGATAGGTATTTAATTTAACAGAGGTGAAATTGAGATGTGGAATTTTATTAAATGTGTGTTTAAATTCGTATTTAGCTTAGTTGCTATTACAACATTAGTTGCTGGTGTTGGTGTAGTAGCATTTGCTTATATCTTTAAAAAAGATTTTGAAGATATTGAAAGAAAAACTAAAGAAATTATTTCTGATATTGAAAGTAAAAATAACTAATAACATTTAGAGGCTGGGACATAAATCCCTAAAAAACAGCAGTAAGATAATTTTCAATTAGAAAATATCTTACTGCTGTTCTCTATTTATACAATACTTCGTATTGAATGGCTTCGCTTTCCTAGGGTGCCGTCTCAGCCTTGGTCTTCGACTGGCACTGCTCCCTCAGGAGTCTCGCCATTAATACTACGTATTAACATGTAATTTTACTTTGAAATACTTTAAAAAAATAAGACACTTTGCCCAACTTGCACATAAATGTAAAATTCAATAAAATGAATTTTCTGTGTTGGGTCCCTTCGTATAATTTAATAAATACCACTAAACTAAATTAACGAGGTGCCTTATGTATAAAAATTATAACATGACCCAACTTACACTACCAATAGAAACCTCTGTTAGAATTCCTCAAAATGATATTTCGCGATATGTTAATGAAATTGTTGAAACGATACCTGATAGCGAATTCGATGAATTCAGACATCATCGTGGCGCAACATCCTATCATCCAAAAATGATGTTAAAAATCATCTTATATGCATATACTCAATCTGTTTAATTATGTTCAAAGCATTAAGGTAACAAGACAATATCTAAGATATCAAAGATAGAAATTTTTTGACGTTGTTGCTGATTGTAAACATAACCATCAATTTCATAATTAATAGCATCAATACGATAAATGGTTAAGCGTACTGAATCTACAAAGCCATTATTATAAAATTTAACTTCTACAGGTTGGGCATATTGTAGCGCCTCGTGTAGCCGAATGTTTAGCTCAGCCAATTGATCATCTGATAATACAGGACGTGTAATTTTGTTTTGGTCGATAATGTATTGTTGAATCGTTTCGAATTGTTCGGGTAATGTTGCAAAAGGTTATATATATGTTGAAGAATATAGACTATTTTGTTTAAAATGAATCATATTTTAAGAAAAAATGAACAAAGTAAAAATATTAAATAGTCTTTTTTTTATTACGTGTAATAAGTTTAATATGTATGATGTAAAAAGAGCTTGAATAGTGTATACTTATACTATTAAAATTAGAAATGAGATTATTATGAAAATAGTAGAAGTAAAATCTAAGAATGGTATCAATTTTATGATTTTAGATGGTAATAATGAACCTATAGTAGATGCAGTAAGATATTTGAAGTATCTGGATAGTGTTAAGAAAAGTTTAAATACCAAGAAAACCTATGCCTATGCACTAAAAAATTTTTTTGTTTACTTAGAAAGTAAAAAGATATGCTATAAAGAAGTTAGTTTTGATAACTTTGTTGATTTTATAAGATGGATGAAAACACCTTTTGAATATGAGAATGTCCTCTCTTATCACCGAAAAGGAAAAAGCATTAGTCCTAAGACAATTAATCTGACTATGACTGTAGTATCTAATTTTTATGATTATCTCTATAGGAGCAAAAAATTAGATGTTAATTTCTATGATTTTATGCATATGGAAAGTAAATACTCTAAAAAATATAAAAGTTTCATGCATCATATAAATAAGGACTATAGAACGTTGAAAAATATTTTGAAAGTTAAAGAACCAAAGAAAAAAATAGAAGTGTTAACTAATGCGGAGGTTAAGAAATTATTAGAGGAAGCTAATAATATTAGAGATAAATTCTTAATACAATTACTATATGAAACCGGATTACGTATAGGTGAGGTATTATCATTACGTATTGATGATATTAAATTTGATTTTAGAAAAGGCCATCAAATAGTTTTGAAAAATAGATTTAATGATAATGGTACTTATTTGAAAACTGGGGAAAGAAAAATATTTATTTCCCAATCGTTAATTGATTTATACGATGATTATGTCTACGAAATAATTGACGAACTTTCAATATGTTCTGATTATCTTTTTGTAAAAATAAAGGGGAGAAATGTAGGAGAGGCTATGAATTATAGTGATATATATTCATTATTTAAAAGGCTAAAACATAAAACATCTATAAATGTTCATCCTCATTTATTTCGCCATACACATGCAACTGTTTTTTATAATGAAACTAAGGATATAAAACAAGTTCAAGAAAGACTTGGTCATAGTAATATACAAACGACTATTAATTTATATGTTCATCCCACTGAAGAAGATATACGTGAAGATTGGAATAAAGTAAAGCCTCAATTTCAAGTTTTTAATAAAGGGGAATGACTATGTCAATACCAATTAATTTACCTACAAACAGTACTATGATTAATGAATTATGTACATTACAAAGTAGAACCATCAATATAAAAGGAGAGGTTTTAATAACTGAAATATATGATGATTACTTTTTTAAAAATGATGAGTGGCACATTACAGCTTTTAACAAATTCAAGCAATTTCAAGATAGTATCAAGAACTATAGAGACAAAAGAAAAAATGTTTTCTTTAGGATTAAAAGTAAAAATTTGAATTTAGAATTTAAATACCTTTTTTTGAAACTGATAGTTAAAGAGGATTGGTCCTTATCTAATTTATTTAATACTGGAGCAGTAAAGCTTAATAAGATTGCTAAGTTCTTTAATGAAGTTTATCCAAATTTAAATTCTTTACTTGATTGTGATATAAATACATTAGAAAAGCACTGGTTTAATTGGCTGACTGAAAATAATATACCAATAAAAAGAAGATCATCAACAATAGTTTTTGGTGATTATGAATACAAAAGCGGGCTGGCTTCTTTTTTAAAGAATATGTACATTAATCTAATTAAGTTCATTGATAAGCGAGAAGAATGGGAAAAAGATAAATGGGATATTAGAAATTTAGAAAAATATGGATTGAGTTATAATAAAACACTAACTGGCAATTATTTAAACTTTGAAAAAATTGAGTCAATTAAAATGCGAGAATTAGCAAAAAAATATTTAAAAAATCGTTTGATAACTGGTGATATAGGATTTGCTACAGCAAGGTTTTATATAAGAGTTTTAACTAGGTTTTTTCAAAATATATCTAAAAATAAAGAAACAAGGAATAGTTTAAATGAACTAGATAGATGTCATATCGAAGCATATATAGAATTTTTGTTTGAATATGCAGCTAATAAAAATTTGCAAAGTACTAAGAACTTTGTGAGAGAAGAATTAAAAACAATTAGAAGGTTCTTAAACGATATTATAACTCAAAACTATGCTATAGCACCGTACCAAGATATACGATTTTTAATTTATCCTCAAGACTTACCTAAACACGAAAAGAAAAATAGTAGCCAAATTGATTATATCCCAGATTTTGTATTGGAACAGCTTTTTGAGCATATAAATGATTTGCATAAAGATTTAATACCTGTAGTTTGGATAGCTTTTAAAACAGGATTAAGAATTTCTGATGTATTGACATTACAAAATAATTGCCTTGCAAAAGTTAATGGAAAGTATTCAATAATCACAGATATTGCTAAAACTTTTGTTAAAGGACATAGAATACCAATTGATAATAAATTAGCTGATATAATAGCAGTTTTAATAGCCGATTCTAAAAGTAAAAGTACAAAAGATAATAATCCTAATAATTATATTTTTGCTATTTATAAAGGAAAAAGAAAGGGAATGCCCTTTACACAACATATGGTCAGAGCACACTTAAATCATTTATCAAAGACTAAAAATATTATTGATGAACAAGGAGAAATCTTCCATTTCAAAACTCATCAATTTAGACATACCTATGCAGTAAAATTGTTAAATGGTGGAGCAGATATATTAACGATACAAGAATTATTAGCACACTCCTCACCAGAAATGACTCTAAGATATGCTAAGTTACTTGATGATACAAAAAGAAAGGCTTTTGAATCAGTTATTGATCAAGGAGCTTTTAGTTTTGATGTTGACGGTAAAATTAAAAATATACAGCATAGTAGTGAACTATCTGAAAAAGCATTGAATTCTTTATGGCAAGAACATAAATTAAACGCAATGGACAATCCTTATGGCACTTGTCATGCTAGATTGAGTGGTGATTGCCCATACATGGAAGCTCCGCCATGCCTGACTTGTAATTCTGGGAAACCATGTAAGGATTTAGCTATTGGATTTTCTGATTTAGATGTTGAAAAATATGAATTACATATCAAATCAACGGTCAAATCTATAGAATTAGCTAAAAATAATAATAGACAAGATATGGTTGAAAAGCATATAAATATATTAAATAAATATGAAGAAATACTAGGTAATATAAAAGATGGAAACATTATATTCGGGAGAAGTAATAGAATAAAAGTATAGAGGTTAAGATGGAAAAATTTAATAGACAAGAACAATTAAAACAGTTGCATGCAGAACGAAAAGTTAAAACCGAGAAAAAAGTTGATAAAGCAATAAATGATTTAGTTCAAAAAAATAAAGCAATTAACTTTAACATCGTTTCTAAACATTCAAAAGTTTCGAAAGCTACATTATATAAAAATAATAAAATTCGAAAGAAAATAGAGAAGTTACGTGAACAAAACAGAGAAATATTTGTTCATAAAAATAAAAATGACGGTAAAGATGCGTTAATCTCCTCTTTAAAAAGAAAAGTAAATTCTTTAGAAAAAGAGAAAAAAATGTTGAAAGAAGAAATTAGCGTTTTATATTCTAGGCTATATGAGGATATTTAAAATAATGGACAATAAAATTGAAAAGATTCTTGAAGATATTAATAAATTACAAGGCTATAAAGTAACATATCAATATGCTACTGCTATAAATATAAAAGATAATAACATGAACCCTTGGTTTGAAAAAATTGAGGAAATTCTATTGAATGTAAAAGGAGTTATACGCATTTTATCTCCTGACAATCCCCCGGTAAATTATGATTATTGGATTTTACCTGGAAGATATAAAAGACATACAAAAGAATATCACGAAAAACTAGAAAAATTTTTAGAAAAATTTGCTACTAATGCAAATATTAATGATGGATTGTTTGATCAAAATAATATACATGGATACAAATATAAAAAATATATATTCACTCCACATATTGAAATTACTCATGAGAACACTTTGAATTTATTTTTTTAACCTTAACTATATTTAACAATGGTACATTTGTTATAGAAATCATTGAAGACTTAGAGAGTATAAACTTTGGAAGCGACTTGTATAGTACTTTCTCATGTGTAAAAGATAAGATATATCCTCTAATTAATCAAGAAAAAAATAATAGACAAAGACAGTATCAATTGTATGGTAATAGACATTGTAAAAATATTAGAGATGTTTCTAGGCAAATTAATAGAATTATAAAAATTAATAGTAAGGATATTTTTGAATATAAAGTATCTAAAAATATGGGTTTTGAAGTTTATTATTTAGCTAATGAAAATGAATTTACTGATGATCCTTTCTATGAGGACGTGAAGATTCAAGAGTGGTTAGTAAATGCGCCTATTTTTTCATTTGAAGGAAAAAGTAAACACTTTAGGCAAGATGGTTATAGCGATAATTATATAAACTTCTTGAATAAAGCATCTGTTTTTGTAGTTTGGATGGATGAGCAAGAAGGAGATGTTTTAGAACAATGTTCTAAAATGGCACTTTATTTCAATAGTTCTGCTAATTTCTTTTTCTTAGAAACTATGTTAAATGAATTACAATTGTATGGGTTTCAACAATATAATTTAAATGGAAAAAAAGAAGCCCTATATTTTAGACAATGGATACTAAATTTCAAGAGATCTATTGCAATTATTTATAGAACAGAGCTTTTACCTAGTTTATATTTATATTTGTATCTAAAGAATAATAATGATTTTAAATCTCCACAATATATTGAAGAATTAAACAAAGAAGAATTATCACTAATTGAATTGGAGCAGTCATATAAGGAAGAAGAAAGAAGCGAAAAATTAAATAAACTTTTGTTAATAATAAGTCTTTTATCAATTTTCCAAGTAGTAGAAATTTTTTTCAGTGATAAAAATAATATATTTAATATCAGTATGATACTTATAATGATTTTGCTAGAAGTATTCCGAAAAAGGTAATTATAAGAACACTATTTAAACTTTTTAAAAGTTTAAATAGTGTTAAGTGATACTACAAACGTTAGCATTATTTAAATTATATATATTATTGTTAGTATCAGAAAAGGAAAATGTATTACTAATTTCATCCTTTTTTAAAATTTTTCCCGTATATTTTGAAATGTTACCGTCTTCCCAATATGTGATTGTACATAACTCATCATTTCTAATTTTTACTTGGAAAATCTGATCTAAATTATCTAATGAATCATATGTTAGCAATGGTTTTTCAACTTTATCTTGATACATTATGATTTGCTCTAAAATTTCAAACTGTTTTGGGAGAGTCGCAAAAGGTTGCCATTTGATTTTTCCACGCCCTTGAGGGATTTTAGGGTTTAAATATTTTCTTGGTATTTTTCTATAATCAGTTTCATATTTATATTCATCTGGCGCATTAGGATTTGGAATCATGTTAACCACCTCATCATCATTATAGAACGTATGTTCTTATCCGGCAAGGATTATATAATTTTTTAATGTGATTAATTAATTTAAAATAAGTTATTTTCTATATGGAAAAGTTGAGTAAGATTATCGAGCATTTATAATTACAGTAACTGGAATTATGATGTTTGGTATGTTAATAGTATTTTCTCTTTTAAAAATGTGAACATAAAAAAATAGAACATATATAATAATAAATAATATATATGTTCTTCGATATTATGAAGTTTTATGAAAGATAGAATTATATCAGTTTTTGTAGTACATTTAGACTATTAAAATTTGTTTATTACATTCTTGGCGGTTTCACTTATCAATTTATCATTAGGTTTATCACTTTTATTGTCTTTATTCGTAAAAATGACTAAAATAATAGGTTCAGATTGGTTCTTAGGATAAATAAAAGCTACATCATTTCTAGAAGCATATGTTATTGCTTGACCACTTTTATCAGCAACTTTATAGTCTTTTGGAACACCATCTTTAATTAAAGTGTCTCCGTTTTTATTATTTAACATTAAATCAAGTAAGAAATTTTTATTTTTTTTGCTTAATTTTCCATTTGCGATAAGTTTATTTAAAGTCTTGCCGAAAGCAGCAGGCGTTGAAGTATCTTTTTTGCTCTTTGGTGAATAGTAATTTAATTCTATTTCATATCTAACTGGATTTGTTACTTTATCTCCCAATTTTTTTAAACGTTTTTTAATTTTTTTGATTCCACCGATTTCGTTTATAATTTTATTGTTTGCTGTATTATCACTGTACTTCATTGAAGCCTCAATAAGTTCTTTTAAAGTGATATCTTTTCCTACATATTTTTCTAAAATAGGAGAATAAGCAACTATATCATCTTTGTTAATATGTACTTTTTTATTTAACTTATTATAAGGTACTTGTTCTAACAAAATAGCACTATTTATCGCTTTTGAAGTTGAAGCATAGGCAAATCTCTTATCGGCATTAAATTTTACTTCCTTACCACTTTTAGTATCTAATGCATAGACACCAATATTAGCATTATATTTTTTTTCTAAATTATTTAACTCTTTAGTATGTGAACTGGTTGAATTACATGCACTTAAAACTAAAGCAATTGCAATTAAAAGTATTAACTTTTTCAAAATATACCCTCCAATATTACATTTGTAATTTCTATGAATCAATCATATTACAATTGTAATATTGGCGTCAATAGTTTATTATAAATATTTGAAAGAAGGTGTTGAAATGGCTAAGTTATTAATAATGAGCATAGTAAGCTTTTGTTTTATATTTCTATTGTTAGTATTTTTTAGGTACATATTAAAACGCTATTTTAATTATATGTTAAATTATAAAGTTTGGTATCTAACTCTTCTTGCAGGATTAATTCCTTTCATTCCTATTAAATTCTCTCTTTTTAAATTTAATAATTTGAATAATCAAGAGCCCACAGTTGAAAGTAATTCACACAATTTGAATCCTAACATAAATACCACTAAACCTGTTCATGAGTTTACAACAGACATCCATAAGTTTAATTGGGATTCAATAGATAATATCTGCACAGTTATTTGGATAGTTTTAGTTATTATTTTAAGTTTTAAATTTTTAAATTCTTTATTATATCTTAAGTATTTAAAGAAACAGTCACTTTATCTAAATGAAAAAGAAAAAAATAAAATAAACAAGATACTTTTCAATCATCAATATAAAAGAAATATTGTGATTCGAAAAGCAGAATCTATTCATTCTCCAACAACTTTTTGGTATGGAAAATATATTATTTTGATTCCCAGTTTATATTTTAAAAGTATAAATGACAAAAAACTAAAATATATAATATTGCACGAGTATGCTCATGCTAAAAACAGAGATACTTTGCATTTAATTATCTTTAATATTTTTTCTATTGCTATGAGTTATAATCCACTAATACAAATTGTAAAAAGAAAGATGATTCATGACAATGAAGTAGAAGCCGATAGATTTGTCCTTAATAATATTAACAAAAATGAATTTAAGTCTTATGCGGAAGCTATTATGGATTCCGTACTAAAAACCCCATTTTTCAACAAAAATATATTAAGCCATTCATTTAATGGTAAAAAATCATTACTCAAAAGAAGATTAATTAATATAAAAGAAGCCAATTTGAAAAAGCAGTCAAAATTAATTCTAATTTTTATTTGTATTTTTACTTTTTTTATCATGATAATTCAAAGCCAGTTTTTAATGGGGCAATCCTTAACTGATTATAATTATAAAAAGCCCTTGCAAAGCGATTACCAAATTTTAGATGAAAGTAAAAATTTTGGTTCAAATAGTGGATCTTTCGTTATGTACAGCATGAAGAAAGACAAATACTATATTTATAATGAAAAAGAAAGTAGAAAAAGATATTCTCCTGATTCAACTTACAAAATTTATTTAGCACTGTTTGGACTTGACCGTCATATTATAAGTGATAAAAATTCACGTATGTCATGGAATCATAATCATTATCCTTTCGATTCTTGGAATAAGGATCAAGATTTAAATACGGCAATACAAAACTCAGTTAATTGGTACTTCGAACGTATTAGTAATCAAATATCAAAGAACTATACTTCTGATCAACTCAAGCAATTAAATTATGGTAATAAAAATTTGGGAAGTTATAAAGCCTATTGGTTGGAAGATAGTTTGAAAATATCTAATCTTGAACAAGTAATAGTTTTGAAAAATATGATGGAACAAAATAATCATTTTAGTAAAAATGAAAAGAAACAATTATCTTCTTCGTTATTGATTAGAAAAAATGAAAATTATGAATTGTATGGGAAAACAGGTACAGGTATAGTAAACGGGAAGTACAATAATGGGTGGTTTGTAGGTTACGTAATTACAAATCATGATAAGTATTATTTTTCTACACATTTATCAGATGAAAAAGCCTCTGGTGAAAATGCTAAATTAATAAATGAAAAAATATTAAAAGAAATGGGTGTTTTAAATGGCCAATAAGCAAGTTGAAATATCTATGGCTGAATGGGATGTTATGAATATAATATGGAATAAAAAATCAGTATCAGCTAATGAAATTGTAGTTGAGATTCAAAAAAATAAAGAAGTTAGCGATAAGACGATTAGAACATTAATTACAAGACTATATAAAAAAGAGATTATAAAACGATATAAACATAATAATATTTATTTTTACTCATCAAATATTAAAGAAGATGATATTAAAATGAAAACTGCTAAAACCTTTCTTAATAAATTGTATGGAGGGGATATGAAAAGTTTAGTGCTTAATTTTGCGAAAAATGAAGAATTAAATAACAAAGAAATTGAAGAATTGCGAGACATTTTAAATGATATTAGTAAAAAATAAATAGACATAGGGTTCAAACATAATACATATATAAATTATGTTTGAGCCCTATTAAAATAGATTTTTTATGAGATTAGTACATATAATAAAAGGAGCCCATTTAATCATGCCTCTTCCCATAGGTATATTGTTATCTAGTAATTCTCTTGGAACGTTACGATAATCAGTTTCTTCTTCATAACTTGTCATCCTTAATTCACCCCAATCTGATAATTACATTATACGAACATGTGTTCTATTTTGCAACAAAAATTTTGTGGAAGCATAAACGCGTTAATAATTAATGCTCGTGTAAGTAAAAAAGAGGGATTAATTAAAATCGAATAATGACATATCACAGCAAATAGTTCTTTTAAAGTAGTTAAATAGTTTTAGCTTTAAGGAAATGATAAATGATTGTTAATTCTAGCTAAAATTTAATAAAATGAAAATAAGACTAACATGGAGGGGTAAAAGTAATGACAAATGGATATATTGGTTCTTACACTAAAAAGAATGGTAAAGGGATTTATCGTTTTGAATTAAACGAAAATCAGTCACGTATTGATTTATTAGAAACAGGATTTGAATTAGAAGCGTCTACATATTTGGTGCGTAATAATGAAGTTTTATATGGAATCAACAAAGAAGGAGAACAATGCGGTGTTGCAAGTTTGAAAATTGATGACAATGGTGAATTGCATTTATTAAATAAATGTTTGTCTTCAAAAGCTGGTACAGGTTGTTATGTATCGATTTCAGAAGATAAACGATATTTATTTGAAGCGGTATATGGTGCTGGCATCATACGTATGTATGAATTAAATACGCACACAGGTGAAATTATACGTCTAATTCAAGAACTTGCACATGATTTTCCAACAGGTACACATGAAAGACAAGATCATCCACACGCACATTATATTAATCAAACTCCAGATGGTAAGTACGTTGCAGTAACAGATTTAGGTGCTGATCGTATCGTTACTTATAAATTTGATGACAACGGGTTTGAATTTTATAAAGAATCTTTATTTAAAGATAGTGATGGGACAAGACATATTGAATTTCATGATAATGGAAAATTTGCTTATGTCGTACACGAATTATCAAATACTGTGAGTGTTGCAGAATATAATGACGGTAAATTTGAAGAGCTCGAGCGTCATTTAACAATTCCTGAAAACTTTGATGGAGATACTAAACTTGCAGCAGTGCGTTTATCTCATGATCAACAATTCTTATATGTATCTAATAGAGGGCATGATAGCATTGCAATTTTTAAAGTTCTTGATAATGGTCAACACTTAGAACTAGTAACAATTACTGAAAGTGGTGGTCAATTCCCAAGAGATTTTAATATTGCCTCATCAGATGACCTTTTAGTTTGTGCTCATGAGCAAGGAGATTCAGTTGTAACTGTTTTCGAAAGAAATAAAGAAACAGGTAAAATTACGCTATGTGATAACACTCGTGTAGCATCTGAAGGTGTATGTGTCATATTTTAATCTTTAATTAATCATGATAAAAAGAAAACCATGTTTCCAAAAAATTTGTGTATACCTTGAAATTTATTGTTTTCAAGAACATCAAATTATGGAAGCATGGTTTATTTTTGTCTCAAAAATTAATTTTTAAAGAAAGCTTTGATGTATTTAAATTTACCTTTATATGGTGGTAAATGGACACCTGATTCTAATCGTGTAGATTTGAAAATGTAGCTTTTTTCATGTGTAAAAGTGTCGAATGAATATTTACCATGATAGCGTCCCATACCTGAGGCGCCAACACCACCAAATGGTAATTTAGGATTCGCTAGGTGCATCAATGTATCATTAATAGCGCCGCCGCCAAATGATAGCTCGTTTATTACACGTTGTGTAGCATTTTCATCTTCGCTAAATAAATATAAACTCAAAGGTTTTGGTCTTTGGTGAATAAAGGCTATTGCTTCATCCAATGACTGATACGTTAAAATCGGTAAGATAGGACCAAAAATTTCTTCTTGCATAATTGCTGAATCACTTGTAACGTGATCTAACAATGTTGGTTCTATATAACGTTCATCCTCATCACTATGACCACCAAATACAATATTCATTTGTGCACTGTTAAGTAATGAAGTCAGACGATGATAATGTTTAAGGTTTACAATGCGGCCATAATCTGGACTTTGTTGTATATTTTGACCATAAAATTCACGCAACGTTTTTGATAGGGCTGTGATTAAATCATCTTTTACAGATTCGTGTACTAAAATGTAATCTGGTGCAACACATGTTTGGCCGGCATTAGTGAATTTCCCAAAACAAATGCGCTCACTAGCAACTTTAATATTCGCTGTTTCATCAACGATGACTGGAGATTTACCGCCCATTTCTAATGTCACAGGAACTAAATTTTCGCTGGCAGCTTGATAAACGATTTTGCCTACATTTTCACTTCCTGTAAAGAAGACATAGTCAAAAGGTAAGTGAATTAACGTTTGCGTTTCTTCAATTCCTCCCTCAATAACTTCAATGTAATTTGCATCAAATGTTTCATTGATTAACCGTTTAATCACTCGTGCAACATTAGGCGTCAACTCAGATGGTTTAATAATTGCCGTATTACCTGCTGCAATAGCACCGATTAAAGGTTCGAACACTAGTTGAAAAGGATAGTTAAATGGTGCAATGATCAAAACTGTTCCATAAGGTTCTTTTTTGATATAGCTTTTTGTTGGAAATAAATATAAAGGTGTGTCTACATTTTTTGTTTTAGTCCAGTTTTTAAGTTCCTTACGGGCAATTTTGATACTTTTCAAAGTTATGCCAATTTCAGTAGCATAAGCTTCGACTTTATTTTTTCCTAAATCTGTATATAGTGCTTCTAAAATATCGCTCTCGTATGATTTAATAGCTTTGCTTAACTTCTTTAATTGCTCTTTTCTAAAACTAATATCTTTAGTTTGTTGTGTATTGAAAAAAGCTTTACTGTCATAAAATTTTTGCTCAATGATATTCATAATGAAAAGAACCTCCTTATATGATTATTTTGGAAAAAGCGATTAATTGATTTGAATGTTGTGGCCGTTAATTTTAAATGGTCTTTCGAATTATATATGTTGAAAGTTGAAAATAGAGCGATGAATCGTGTACATAATAATATTTATAACTTTAATCATAACGAAAAAGGTAGGAAGAAAACAAAAATTTATACTCAACATCGCAAATATTTTAAGAAAATGTAAAGACAAAAGGGGAATTGTATAGAAATCACTAATCTGTGGGTTAGGGTAGCTAAAGGAATAAAAACTACTATTGAAAAAGGGTTGTAAATTAGTCAAACGTAAATAAAAAACAGTTCATTGAAAGTGAAATAAATTCTACTTTAATGAACTGTTAGTTAAATACAACATGTCTATAATTAGACAGTAATATAGTATTATTTTGTTAATGCTTCAGTGATTTGAGGTACGATTTGTTTTTTTCGAGAAACGACACCAGATAAGAAGGCCATGTCATCTTCTAATTGAACATTGAATGCTTCGCCAACTTTATCTTTTTCAGCACCTACAACTAAAATTTTAGAATCACTATTAATGATGTCAGTAACAACAAGTACAAATAAGTCATATTTTTCTTGTGCACTTACAGCTAACATTTCTTTTTCTAAATCTTCTTTACGATTTAACACTTCGTCAAGGTCAACAGCATTAACTTGTGCAATACGAGTCACATAGTCACCCATAGTAAATGATTTAGCATCCATGTTTAATAAGAATTCAACTGATTTATCAGTTGTTGAAGCACCTGCTTTTAACATATCTAAGCCGTACTTTTGAATATCAACTTTAGCAATATCTTTTAATTCTTCAGCTGCTTTAACATCTTGTTGTGTACATGTTGGTGATTTGAAAAGTAAGCTATCTGAGATAATTGCTGATAACATTAAACCGGCAATTTCAGGTTTAATTTCAAAGCCACGTTCTCTAAACATTTTGTATAAAATTGTAGCTGTACAACCAACTGGTTCAGCACGATAACATAAAGGACCAGCAGTTTCGAAATTTGCAATTCTGTGATGATCAATTACATGCTTAATTGTAGCAGAGGCAATCGTATCAGAACTTTGTTGGAATTCGTTATGATCAACTAAGATAACATCTTGACCATCTAAATCATCTGTTAATAATTCCGGAGCAGGTACATTAAATGTATCTAACGCGAATTGAGTTTCTGCACTCACATCACCTAAACGGTATGCTTTGGCTCCTGAATTACCTCGAAGTTGTTCAAATTCTGCCATAATAATCGCAGATGAAATTGCATCAGTGTCTGGATTCTTATGTCCGAAAATATATGTTTTAGCCATTGTCAAATATCTCCCTTGTAAATTGTATTCTTTATAATTATTTTAGCACGATTTAAACGTGTTGTTCTACCTCTGCACCTAATGAGTTTTTGAAATGTGCAAGTGCCCATTCATGCCCTTTTTGATTAAATGAAGCCACTCCCTCAGCAGGTACTGAAATTTTATAACCTAAGTTGTATGCAGAAATTGCTGTATGTAACACGCAAATATCGGTACATACACCAACGATTTCGACTTGATTAATACTTCTTTCTCTCAATAAACTATCAAGCGGGGTACCAAAGAACGAATCATAGCGCGTTTTATCAATGAAATGTACATTAGGTTGCGCTTTAATTGTTTCGTATAATTTACCTACTTTACCGTATAATTCTCTACCACTTGTATCTACGATATTGTGTGGTGGGAATAATTTACTTTCAGGATGATGAATGTCATGTAAATAATGTAAATCCATTAAAAAGAATATATGGTCTTGATAATAATTAAAGTCATTGATACGAGAAACAATAAAATCTTCAATATTTTGTCCAGGTTTACCGCATGTTAGTAAGCCGTCGTCTGCGATAAAGTCATATGAATAGTCAACAACTAATAGTGCGCGATGTGTCATTCAACATCTCTCCTATATAATAATAAAATAAACTCCCATCTATTCATAAATGCTAGAGTAATTTTTAACCCTAATGGTTAATATATAAATATAGATTAAGTATATAGATTAATCAACTTTTTTGGAAGAGCAAATCACGCAATCAACAAATAATATAAGAAGTTTTTGCGATAGTTTTAAAATAGCTGTAATAGAATACTAAATGTGACAAACTTAGAACTAATATCAAGTGTTGATGTTTTGAATATAAAAATGCTAATAGATGGCATCACGAGATTTATGACTATCTGTTAAATCAACCTAACACGATTATAATTTGAATAATTGGTTAATATATGAGTAATTAGAAAATAGACAAAGGATGACGATTTATGTATATCAATATGAAAGATTATGGGTTAACAGGCATAAACAAAACTAAAGATACTCGAGCAATACAACGTGCGTTAAATCGTGGAAGATGTAAACCAACGACAGTTTATATACCGAAAGGGACGTATGATATTTGCAAACCATTAACGATATATGGCAATACAACACTTTTGTTAGATAATGAAACTATTTTACGCCGATGTCATTCTGGTCCTTTATTAAAAAATGGTCGTCGCTTTGGTTTTTATCGTGGTTATAATGGACACAGTCATATTCATATTAAAGGCGGCAAGTTTGATATGAATGGTGTATCGTATCCTTATAACAATACAGCTATGTGCATTGGGCATGCTGAAGATATTCAATTAATAGGTGTGACCATTAAGAATGTAGTGAGTGGTCATGCAATTGATGCTTGTGGGATTAACGGACTCTATATTAAAAGCTGTTCATTTGAAGGATTCATAGACTATAGTGGCGAACGCTTTTATTCTGAAGCAATACAATTAGACATTCAAGTACCTGGTGCTTTTCCAAAATTCGGAACGACAGATGGTACGATAACGAAAAATGTCATTATCGAAGATTGTTATTTTGGACCTTCAGAATTGCCCGAAATGGGAAGTTGGAATCGTGCTATTGGCTCACATGCAAGTAGACATAATCGATACTATGAGAATATTCATATTAGAAATAATATATTTGAAGATATACAAGGTTATGCATTAACTCCCTTGAAGTATAAAGATGCTTTCATTATTAATAATAAGTTTATTAACTGTGAGGGTGGCATTAGATATTTAGGAGTTAGAGATGGTAAAAATGCAGCAGATGTGATGACAGGAAAAGACTTAGGTTCCCAAGCAGGCATAAATATGAATATAATTGGGAATGAATTTAAAGGATCAATGTCTAAAGATGCGATACATGTACGTAATTATAATAATGTTAAACATAAAGATGTATTAATCGTTGGGAATACATTCAATAATTCGACTCAATCAATTCATTTAGAAGATATTGATACAGTGTTTTTAAGTCCTGTTGAAGCGGGTATTCAAGTTACTACAATCAATGTAGATGAAATAAAAAAGTAAAAAGTTTCGCATGACATTAGGATTAAGAATAGTAGATAATTTTTGAAAGCGCATTCATAAAACGGTATAAATATGCTATAATAAACCCAATTATCTGATAAAAGGGGTATTTTGACGGTAATGATAATACAAGATAGACAACTTTCTATACTCTAATATAGTGAGTTGAAGTAGCTTGTCATAATCATCATGAGGGGGAAATTTATGGCTTATTTCAATCAACATCAATCAATGATATCGAAAAGGTATTTAACATTCTTTTCAAAATCAAAGAAAAAGAAACCGTTTAGTGCGGGACAACTTATTGGACTAATATTAGGTCCATTACTTTTCCTATTAACATTATTATTCTTTCATCCACAAGACTTACCTTGGAAAGGCGTCTATGTTTTAGCGATTACTTTATGGATTGCGACTTGGTGGATTACTGAAGCAATTCCTATTGCAGCAACGAGCTTATTACCAATTGTGTTATTACCATTAGGTCATATACTTACACCAGAACAAGTATCATCCGAATATGGCAATGATATTATCTTTTTGTTTTTAGGTGGATTTATTTTGGCAATTGCAATGGAAAGATGGAATTTACATACGAGAGTAGCGTTGACAATTATTAATTTGATTGGTGCAAGCACTTCAAAAATATTACTTGGATTCATGGTGGCAACAGGATTCTTATCTATGTTTGTATCGAACACTGCAGCTGTAATGATTATGATTCCGATTGGTTTAGCAATTATTAAGGAAGCACATGATTTACAAGAAGCCAATACGAATCAAACAAGTATTCAAAAGTTTGAAAAATCTCTAGTTTTAGCAATTGGCTATGCAGGTACGATTGGTGGCTTGGGTACATTAATCGGAACCCCGCCATTAATTATTTTAAAAGGACAATACATGCAACATTTTGGACATGAAATTAGTTTTGCTAAATGGATGATTGTAGGGATTCCAACGGTCATTGTTTTGTTAGGTATTACTTGGCTCTATTTAAGATATGTTGCGTTTAGACATGATTTGAAATATTTACCTGGTGGTCAGACGTTAATTAAACAAAAGTTAGACGAGCTTGGCAAAATGAAGTATGAAGAAAAGGTAGTACAAACTATCTTTGTACTTGCTAGCTTATTATGGATTACAAGAGAGTTTCTTCTGAAAAAATGGGAAGTTACGTCATCTGTTGCAGATGGTACGATTGCTATTTTTATATCAATATTATTATTTATTATTCCAGCTAAAAATACTGAAAAACATCGCCGTATCATTGACTGGGAAGTTGCAAAAGAGCTCCCTTGGGGTGTATTAATTTTATTTGGTGGCGGTTTAGCATTAGCGAAAGGTATTTCTGAAAGTGGTTTAGCAAAATGGTTAGGCGAACAGTTGAAATCATTAAATGGTGTTAGTCCGATTCTTATTGTAATTGTCATAACAATCTTTGTCTTATTTTTAACTGAAGTGACATCTAATACTGCAACTGCAACGATGATTTTACCGATTTTAGCAACGTTGTCTGTTGCTGTTGGAGTGCATCCATTACTACTTATGGCACCTGCAGCTATGGCGGCTAACTGTGCATACATGTTACCAGTAGGGACACCACCGAATGCAATTATCTTTGGTTCTGGTAAAATATCTATCAAACAAATGGCATCAGTAGGATTCTGGGTAAACTTAATCAGTGCAATAATTATTATTTTAGTCGTGTATTATGTAATGCCTATAGTTTTAGGTATTGATATAAATCAACCACTGCCATTGAAATAGTAATTGCAGATTAGAACGAAAAATAAAAGGTTACATTAGCAATTGCTTGGACGAGTGGTAACGAAACGTATACCGCAGCATCGTGTAAAAACAATACAAACAAAAGAAAGTCAACCAAGGATGGATTCCTATTTTAATCCTTGGTTGACTCTTTATTTTATTTAAATTGTAGAACCTAGAAAATAAAGTTTAATTAAAAGCACCAATCATTTCTACTTTGAAATCTAAGGTTTCTAAAATAGCAATGACTTTCTTTATATCGGTTGTAATTGCAGAATCAGCCTGAACGAAAAATCGATACATACCTAATTGTGTTTTTAAAGGACGAGACTCAATCCAGGATAAATTAATATTAAACAAAGCAAATGTATTAAGCACACTTGCTAACAACCCAGGTTTATCATGCATTGGTGTAATTAAAAACATCAATGATGTCGCATTTTGATCAAATTGCTGCTGATTTTTTATAACTAAAAAACGTGTCACGTTATGTGGATAGTCTTCAATATGTGTATCAATAGGTGTAAAACCATAAGCTTCGCCACTACCTAAAGGTGCAATTGCTGCAACGCCATTTTCAATTTTAGTCAAACTTTGAATTGTACTGTCGACATAATCATAGTCAAATTGATGTTGATGTATGTAATTTGTTGTTTGACTGATTGCTGGTGCAATAGAATACACTTTTTTAATATCAGGAATGGAATCTGTTCCATTACCATATAATGCAAAGTTAATATCTAAACGTATTTCACCGTGTGCAAAGACATCTTGCTGTGCAAGTGCATCTGCCACAATGTTGATTGTTCCTTCTATAGAATTTTCAATAGGGACAACACCAATCGATGTGTCATCATCTGCAACTGCCTTGATGACTTCAAATAAATTTGACTTTGGTTGAAAAGTTGCTTCATTTTCAGAAAAATACTGACGACAAGCCAAATATGAAAATGTACCTTTAGGGCCTAAATAATATAATTGCATATGCTACACCTCTACTAACTTAATGATGGAAAGGGCACTGGTTAGCATTTGATTCTTTCTTTTTATAGAAAAAGTTTGGATCTTTTACTGTATTGTCATATCCGTGATGATAATTTGACGTCAATGTTGGAGATAATGGCGGTGCTAGCCAAGACCATTTTCCGGTAACTTGACGACCTTGTTGTGCTTCGTTACGTTCGAATAGTTCGAATTGCTTTGCAGCGGTCAAATGATCGACAATTGATACGCCTTCTTTTTTAAAGGAATGATACACAGCATAGTTCAATTCAACAAGTGCTCGATCTTTATTAAATGAATTATTTTTAAGTGTATCAAATTCAAACGCATCTGCAACTTTTTCTAGTAAATTGTAACGGTAATCATCAATAAAGTTACGTACGCCAATTTCAGTTACCATATACCAACCGTTAAAGGGTGCAGTTGGATATACAATGCCACCGATTTTTAAGTCCATATTGGAAATGATAGGGACTGCATACCATTTTAAGTTCAATTTTCTTAATTTTGGATAATGATTATGTTCAATAGGTACTTCTTTAATTAATGAAGTAGGATATTCGTAAAATTTAACTGACTCATTAGGTAATTGGTAAATCAGTGGTAACACGTCAAAATTAGTACCTTTTCCTTTCCAACCTAAGTGATTTGCTAAGCGTGTAACTTCTTTTTCAGCAGGATCACCACAATTGTCATAGCCAGCATAGCGAATTAATTGATTGTTGAAAATTTTAGGTCCATCCTTTGGAGCATATATAGTAATATACGGCTTTAATTTACCTTCATTTGTAGCCTGTGTAATATGATAAGTAATTGATGATAAGAACGATGCTTCGTCAGTAACATCTCTTGCATCAATGACATTTAACGAATCCCAAAATAAACGACCAATGCAACGATTTGAATTACGCCAAGCCATTTTAGCACCATAAATAAGTTCTTCTTCTGTATGTGTATATGTCCCAGTTTCTTTTATTTCTAGTTCAATGTCATGTAAACGTTTATTGATAATTTGCGTTTCATAATGACACTCTTTATACATGTTTTCTATGAAAGCTTGAGCCTCTTTAAATAACATTAACAACACCTCGCTTTATATTATAGTCTACATTATTAAAATACTCTTAAAAATTATGTATATGTCATTAAATTGTTGGTTGATTTTAATTAAAAGTATGGAAATTAAGGGGCTCTTATGTATATAAAAAAATGAATTATGATAAAATGTAAGAAAATATTTAGGTCGATTGGAGAGATACAAGTGTACCAATTAGAAGACGACAGTTTAATGTTACATAATGACTTATATCAAATAAATATGGCTGAAAGTTATTGGAATGATAATATTCATGAAAAAATGGCTGTATTTGATTTGTATTTTAGAAAAATGCCATTTAATAGTGGCTATGCTGTTTTTAATGGTTTAAAACGCGTCATTGATTTTATAGAACATTTTGGATTTTCAGAATCTGATTTGGAATATTTAAAGTCTATTGGCTACAAGGATGATTTCTTATCATATTTAAAAGATTTAAAATTCACAGGCAGCATCCGTTCGATGCAAGAAGGCGAATTATGCTTTGGTAACGAACCATTGTTACGCGTAGAAGCACCATTGATTCAAGCGCAATTAATAGAAACAATTTTATTAAACATTGTAAATTTCCATACATTAATTACAACAAAGGCTAGCAGAATTCGTCAAATTGCATCAAATGATAAATTAATGGAGTTTGGTACACGTCGTGCGCAAGAAATTGATGCAGCATTGTGGGGCGCTAGAGCTGCTTACATCGGGGGCTTTGATTCTACAAGTAATGTTAGGGCGGGGAAATTATTTGGTATACCTGTGTCTGGTACACATGCACATGCATTTGTCCAAACTTATGGAGACGAATATGTTGCCTTCAAAAAATATGCTGAAAGACATAAAAATTGTGTGTTCCTAGTAGATACATTCCATACTTTAAAATCTGGCGTGCCAAATGCAATAAAAGTTGCAAAAGAATTAGGTGACAAAATTAACTTTGTAGGTATTCGATTAGATTCTGGAGATATCGCTTATTTATCTAAAGAGGCAAGACGTATGCTTGATGAAGCAGGATTTACTGAAACTAAAATTATCGCGTCTAATGATTTGGATGAAGAAACGATTACGAGTTTGAAAGCACAAGGTGCAAAAGTAGATTCTTGGGGCGTTGGTACAAAGCTGATTACAGGATACGATCAACCAGCATTAGGTGCAGTATATAAACTTGTAGCTATTGAAAATGAAGATGGTTCATATAGTGATCGTATTAAATTATCAAATAACGCTGAAAAGGTTACGACGCCAGGTAAGAAAAATGTATATCGCATTATAAACAAGAAAACAGGTAAGGCAGAAGGCGATTATATTACTTTGGAAAATGAAAATCCATACGATGAACAACCTTTAAAATTATTCCATCCAGTGCATACTTATAAAATGAAATTTATAAAATCTTTCGAAGCCATTGATTTGCATCATAATATTTATGAAAATGGTAAATTAGTATATCAAATGCCAACAGAAGATGAATCACGTGAATATTTAGCACTAGGATTACAATCTATTTGGGATGAAAATAAGCGTTTCCTGAATCCACAAGAATATCCAGTCGATTTAAGCAAGGCATGTTGGGATAATAAACATAAACGTATTTTTGAAGTTGCGGAACACGTTAAGGAGATGGAAGAAGATAATGAGTAAATTACAAGACGTTATTGTACAAGAAATGAAAGTGAAAAAGCGTATCGATAGTGCTGAAGAAATTATGGAATTAAAGCAATTTATAAAAAATTATGTACAATCACATTCATTTATAAAATCTTTAGTGTTAGGTATTTCAGGAGGACAGGATTCTACATTAGTTGGAAAACTAGTACAAATGTCTGTTAACGAATTACGTGAAGAAGGCATTGATTGTACGTTTATTGCAGTTAAATTACCTTATGGAGTTCAAAAAGATGCTGATGAAGTTGAGCAAGCTTTGCGATTCATTGAACCAGATGAAATAGTAACAGTCAATATTAAGCCTGCAGTTGATCAAAGTGTGCAATCATTAAAAGAAGCCGGTATTGTTCTTACAGATTTCCAAAAAGGAAATGAAAAAGCGCGTGAACGTATGAAAGTACAATTTTCAATTGCTTCAAACCGACAAGGTATTGTAGTAGGAACAGATCATTCAGCTGAAAATATAACTGGGTTTTATACGAAGTACGGTGATGGTGCTGCAGATATCGCACCTATATTTGGTTTGAATAAACGACAAGGTCGTCAATTATTAGCGTATCTTGGTGCGCCAAAGGAATTATATGAAAAAACGCCAACTGCTGATTTAGAAGATGATAAACCACAGCTTCCAGATGAAGATGCATTAGGTGTAACTTATGAGGCGATTGATAATTATTTAGAAGGTAAGCCAGTTACGCCAGAAGAACAAAAAGTAATTGAAAATCATTATATACGAAATGCACACAAACGTGAACTTGCATATACAAGATACACGTGGCCAAAATCCTAATTTAATTTTTTCTTCTAACGTGTGACTTAAATTAAATATGAGTTAGAATTAATAACATTAAACCACATTCAGCTAGACTACTTCAGTGTATAAATTGAAAGTGTATGAACTAAAGTAAGTATGTTCATTTGAGAATAAATTTTTATTTATGACAAATTCGCTATTTATTTATGAGAGTTTTCGTACTATATTATATTAATATGCATTCATTAAGGTTAGGTTGAAGCAGTTTGGTATTTAAAGTGTAATTGAAAGAGAGTGGGGCGCCTTATGTCATTCGTAACAGAAAATCCATGGTTAATGGTACTAACTATATTTATCATTAACGTTTGTTATGTAACGTTTTTAACGATGCGAACAATTTTAACGTTGAAAGGTTATCGTTATATTGCTGCATCAGTTAGTTTTTTAGAAGTATTAGTTTATATCGTTGGTTTAGGTTTGGTTATGTCTAATTTAGACCATATTCAAAATATTATTGCCTACGCATTTGGTTTTTCAATAGGTATCATTGTTGGTATGAAAATAGAAGAAAAACTGGCATTAGGTTATACAGTTGTAAATGTAACTTCAGCAGAATATGAGTTAGATTTACCGAATGAACTTCGAAATTTAGGATATGGCGTTACGCACTATGCTGCGTTTGGTAGAGATGGTAGTCGTATGGTGATGCAAATTTTAACACCAAGAAAATATGAACGTAAATTGATGGATACGATAAAAAATTTAGATCCGAAAGCATTTATCATTGCGTATGAACCTCGAAACATACATGGTGGATTCTGGACTAAAGGCATTCGTCGTAGAAAGCTTAAAGATTATGAACCAGAAGAACTGGAAAGTGTAGTAGAACATGAAATTCAAAGTAAATGAGAATGAAACAATTGCTGATTGTTTGTCACGAATGAAAATGCAAGGGTATATGCCGGTAAAACGTATTGAAAAACCCGTGTTTCAAGAGCAAAAAGATGGCACGGTTGAAGTATCACATCAAGAAATCGTTTTTGTAGGTAAGAAAATCCAATAACATAATCCAATTTAAATAAAGACTATTTGAAGAGGAAAGGCTATTCAAAGTTTGAGTAATTTTACTTTGAATAGCCTATTTGTTTATACATGCAAGATGCTCGATCCATATTGTATGAGAAACCCCCAGCAAGCTATATAAAGCATATGCTGGGGGTTCTTAATATTTTAAAAATTATTGTTAGATTATATATATCGTCGCTTTTTCTAAAACAATCTCATCGCATGAAATTTTTTCTTCCTAGAGACCTTTAATAAGATTAATAGTTTACTTAATCATATCTAGATAGTCTTATGACTTATGCTTAATGAAAGTCATTCTAGGAGAAGTTCCCAAAGCTTCTGTGTTCATAATTGTTAGTAGTATTTTATTATCATTTGGTATAAATATTTCAATAACAATTGAGCTATTATTTTTATTATATAATGTGAGTTGTTTGTGTTCTGTATTTATATATTTGCAAATGTAATCAGAATCGTCTGAGGTACTGAGAATAAATTTTAAAGGACTATCATTTAAATCTTGAGGATGCCATTCTCCCTCAATAATATTAAGATAATACTTAGCCTCTGAATTACATTTGAATTTATCAATACTAAATAATTCAATTTGTTCCATAATATTATTTACCTTTCTAAAATACAAATTTTAATAACCATAAATAGATGAATACCATCGATAATGGTCGCCATTGGATACTGGAATAACATTGTTTTTAGCATCTTGAGTCATAAAACCATTATCCCATGGATTCCATATAATTATAACCTCTTGTCCATTATCTAATTTAGCGTTCCCAACAACTGCCATGGCATGCCCTGCGTGCATACCATTTCTTGATTCTACTCTACTACCTAAAACAGCAATTCCTTTATTATTTTTAGTAAGATTGTCAACTTCATTATATGTAGTCATTCTATTAAGAAGTTGTGGACTTCTTCCCTGAGTTTGTCCAAAATAAATCATCTCTCTTGGCGTTAAACCAGTAAATTGGAATCGTTGTCCTTGTAAGTTTGGGTGTAAAAATCTCATCACAGCTTCTGCATGATATTTGTTAGTATTATAAGTCGCATTTAGTAATTCAGACATCGTATAGCCTGCACACCAACCATTGTTACCTTGAGTTTCTCTTATCTTGAAATTCTCAAGTTTATTTATATATTGCTCGTTGTAAGTATAATTATTACTTTTAAATTGACTAGTTGGCATAGTGACAGAAGCTTTTTGCTTTAGTTGCGTTACATTATTGCCAGTAGGTATACTCTCAGTCTTTTTTAACTTTTTATCTTCTAGACGTGGTGTTTTTAGTACTAGTTTAGCTTTATGATTTTGAGTAACCACATAGTAACCTTTTGAGTTTGTCAAAATAGTAATTTGTTGATCTTTATATTGATTTAAGACTTTAGATAAAAATGGAGAAACATTGATTGTGTATTTAGAAGATGAACTAGAATACTTAGTGATTTTTGGTGAAATTGTAACTATATAATCGATATTACCTTCAGTGTTCAAAACTGGAAAATAATAATTACCATCACTCTTTTTGTTGAATTTATAAATTTTAAAAGGTTCACCAAGTGTATACGAGGCTTTCTCTTTATTATAGATTTTATCAAGTGAAGTAACATAAGAAAGATAGTCTTTTTGCGCTAAATTACGTACGTCAGTAGGAACACTCTTGTCCTCGACATTAACTTGCACATGCTTCTTATCTTTTGCTTTGATATTTGAATTGCTCTCAGCGTTTGCAATAGGGGTAACACTTAAAGAAAATATTAAACTTAAAGCTATTAATTTTGGAAAGTTTCTTTTCATATAAAAACTCCTTTATTTTATTATAAAATAATTATATTAAATTTAGTTAAGAGTTTCAATATAAAATTTTAATCTATGTTTAAAAAATAATTAATTTTTACACATTATCAGTTTATGTAATAATTTAGTAGCTTATTTACTAAATTGCAAACATCTCATTCAATAATTAATATGATCGAAAGTTTCATGAAAATATATTAGTCGATTTTGAAAGAAGCGTAGTCAATTTATGTCTTTCTATAAAAATTTACTATTAAAAAAATCTCTGCGTATTTTTCTATAATCAGTTTCGTATTTATACGATTCTGGAGTTCAATATTAATGTCTTATATTTAAAATGCCACACCTATGCAATAGAATATATATTCTTTTTGTGAGTAGAAAATTTGTTATATTAGAAGCGAATAATTTTAAAACATATTATGAAATGTAAGAAGAAATATTATGAAACTAGGAAAAGTAGATTGTTGAAAATTCCATACAATAGGAGAAGTAAAGTGAATAAATTCTGGTATTACTAAAGCTATTGATTGTCCTAATTGTAATAAAAAGTTGGATAGTGTAGTTGAGGGGAGAAAAACTAAAATGCAAAAATATATTCTCAATGGATCATTATAAATACCAATTAGATTAAAGTATTGCGAACATTTACAATTAGAAATCAGTATTAATCTGCCATAGATAATTGTATTAATGTAAAAAATAAAATAGAATGAGAATATACGGAAATTTTTTATACATTTATAACCAATTCTGTTAAACTGTGAAGAGTAGAGTTAAAAACGAACTTTTTGTTTATTTTTATTAAAAAATGTTCTGTTTTTGAAAATTCGAGTATACATACGATAGGAGTTAAAAAAATGATTGAACGCTATTCTAGAGAAGAAATGTCTAATATTTGGACTGATCAAAATCGCTATGAAGCATGGTTAGAAGTGGAAATTTTAGCATGTGAAGCATGGAGTGAATTAGGACATATACCGAAAGCTGACGTACAAAAAATTCGTCAAAACGCAAAGGTAAATGTCGAACGTGCACAAGAAATTGAACAAGAAACGCGCCATGATGTTGTAGCCTTTACTAGACAAGTTTCTGAAACGCTAGGTGAAGAACGTAAGTGGGTACATTATGGTTTAACTTCTACTGATGTTGTAGATACAGCTTTAAGTTTCGTTATTAAACAAGCAAATGACATTATTGAAAAAGATTTAGAAAGATTTATCGACGTTTTAGCTGAAAAAGCAAAAAATTATAAATATACATTGATGATGGGACGTACACATGGAGTGCATGCAGAACCAACTACATTTGGTGTCAAAATGGCATTGTGGTACACGGAAATGCAACGTAACTTACAACGTTTCAAACAAGTAAGAGAAGAAATTGAAGTAGGGAAAATGAGTGGTGCAGTAGGTACTTTTGCTAACATTCCTCCTGAAATAGAAAGTTATGTGTGTAAACATTTAGGTATTGGCACAGCGCCTGTATCAACGCAAACATTGCAACGCGATCGACATGCATACTATATTGCGACATTAGCATTAATCGCGACATCACTAGAAAAATTTGCCGTTGAAATACGTAACCTTCAAAAAACCGAAACGAGAGAAGTTGAAGAAGCATTTGCAAAAGGCCAAAAAGGTTCATCTGCAATGCCTCATAAACGAAATCCAATTGGTTCTGAAAATATCACAGGTATTTCAAGAGTCATTCGTGGTTATATTACTACAGCTTATGAGAATGTGCCATTATGGCATGAAAGAGATATTTCTCATTCTTCTGCTGAGCGTATTATGTTACCAGATGTTACAATAGCACTAGATTATGCATTGAATCGTTTCACAAATATTGTGGACCGTTTAACTGTATTTGAAGATAATATGCGTAATAACATAGATAAAACATTTGGTCTGATTTTCTCACAACGTGTCTTATTAGCATTAATTAATAAAGGTATGGTTCGTGAAGAAGCATACGACAAAGTACAACCAAAAGCGATGATATCTTGGGAAACGAAAACACCGTTCCGTGAATTAATCGAACAAGATGAGTCTATTACAAGTGTTTTAACAAAAGAAGAATTGGATGAATGTTTCGATCCTAAACATCATTTGAATCAAGTTGACACTATTTTCGAACGCGCTGGATTAGCATAAAATTAAATAAAGTAACGATTCAGATTTAATAAAATATAAATCGCTACACTTTAATAGATTAATGCGTTAAAATGACATAAAGAATAAAATTATAGGGGTTGTTTCGATATGCAAATTGAAAAATTACGAGGTGCAGCGTTAGATGAATTGTTTGATGCAATACTAACGTTAGAAAATAGAGAAGAATGTTACCAATTTTTCGATGATTTGTGTACTGTAAATGAAATTCAATCACTGTCTCAAAGATTACAAGTTGCTAAAATGATTAAGCAAGGTTATACCTATGCAACGATTGAACAAGAATCTGGAGCATCGACTGCAACGATTTCTAGAGTGAAGCGTTCATTACAATGGGGTAATGATGCTTATACAATGATTTTAGATCGTATGAATATTGAAACAAATGAATAATAAATGAACGATAAACAATGGTTATCTATCTGCACTAATAAGGTAGATAATCATTGTTTTTTCACGAAAAAATTTACAGAGTAAAAGAACTTAAATTTCATATTAAGTCTTTAGAACTCGACACTTAAAAATGCTATAATCATATGTATGTTAAAAAAGGAGTTTCGGAAAATGTATGACATTAAAAAATGGCGCCATATTTTTAAATTAGACCCAGCTAAACATATTTCAGATGATGATTTAGATGCGATTTGTATGTCTCAAACAGATGCAATTATGATTGGTGGAACTGATGACGTTACTGAAGATAATGTCATTCATTTAATGAGCAGAGTAAGAAGATACCCATTGCCTTTAGTACTTGAAATATCAAACATCGAAAGTGTAATGCCTGGTTTTGATTTTTATTTTGTACCTACAGTACTGAACAGTACAGATGTTGTATTTCACAATGGTACATTATTAGAAGCGCTTAAAACATATGGACATAGTATAGATTTTGAGGAAGTAATATTTGAAGGGTATGTCGTGTGCAATGCTGATAGCAAAGTGGCAAAACATACCAAAGCAAATACAGATTTAACAACAGAAGATTTAGAAGCATATGCCCAAATGGTCAATCATATGTATCGATTACCGGTTATGTATATAGAGTATAGTGGCATTTATGGCGACGTATCAAAGGTTCAAGCTGTCTCAGAACATCTAACAGAAACGCAACTTTTTTATGGTGGCGGTATTTCCTCAGAACAACAAGCGACAGAGATGGCAGCTATTGCAGATACAATTATCGTCGGTGATATTATTTATAAAGATATTAAAAAAGCTTTAAAAACAGTAAAAATAAAGGAGTCTAGTAAATGAATGCGTTATTAAATCATATGAATACAGAGCAAAGTGAAGCTGTAAAGACAACAGAAGGACCATTGTTAATTATGGCAGGTGCTGGTTCAGGGAAGACACGTGTTTTAACACATAGAATTGCTTATTTATTAGACGAAAAAGATGTCTCACCATACAATGTTTTGGCTATTACTTTTACAAATAAAGCTGCAAGAGAAATGAAAGAACGTGTTCAAAAATTAGTAGGTGATCAAGCAGAAGTTATTTGGATGTCAACATTCCACTCAATGTGTGTTCGTATTTTACGTCGTGATGCAGATCGAATTGGTATAGAACGCAATTTTACGATAATTGATCCTACAGACCAAAAATCTGTTATTAAAGACGTCTTAAAAAATGAAAATATTGATAGTAAAAAGTTTGAACCTCGTATGTTTATCGGTGCGATCAGTAATTTGAAAAATGAACTTAAAACACCTGCAGATGCTCAAAAAGAAGCCACAGATTATCACTCGCAAATGGTAGCAACGGTTTATAGTGGATATCAACGCCAATTGTCACGTAATGAAGCGTTAGATTTTGATGACCTTATTATGACAACGATTAACTTATTTGAGCGTGTACCAGAAGTTCTAGAATATTATCAGAACAAATTCCAATATATTCATGTAGATGAGTATCAAGATACTAATAAAGCACAATACACATTAGTTAAATTATTAGCAAGTAAGTTTAAAAACTTATGTGTTGTAGGTGACTCAGATCAGTCAATTTATGGTTGGCGTGGTGCTGATATTCAAAATATCTTATCATTTGAAAAAGACTATCCAGAAGCGAATACAATCTTTTTAGAGCAAAATTATCGTTCGACGAAAACGATTTTAAATGCGGCTAACGAAGTGATTAAAAATAATTCTGAACGTAAGCCAAAAGGACTGTGGACTGCAAATACGAATGGTGAGAAAATTCATTACTATGAAGCAATGACGGAACGTGATGAAGCGGAATTTGTAATACGAGAAATTATGAAGCATCAACGTAATGGTAAGAAATATCAAGATATGGCAATTTTATATAGAACGAATGCACAATCACGTGTACTTGAGGAAACATTCATGAAATCTAATATGCCATACACAATGGTTGGTGGCCAAAAGTTCTATGACCGTAAAGAAATCAAAGATTTATTAAGTTATTTGCGTATAATTGCCAATAGTAATGATGACATTAGTTTGCAACGTATTATTAATGTTCCAAAAAGAGGTGTAGGTCCTTCATCTGTTGAAAAAGTTCAAAACTATGCACTTCAAAACAATATCAGTATGTTTGATGCACTTGGAGAAGCTGATTTTATCGGATTGTCAAAAAAGGTGACACAAGAGTGTCTTAATTTTTACGAGTTAATCCAAAGCTTGATAAAAGAACAAGAATTTTTAGAAATTCATGAAATAGTTGATGAAGTATTACAAAAGTCTGGCTATCGAGAAATGCTTGAACGTGAAAATACATTAGAATCTCGAAGTAGATTAGAAAACATCGATGAATTTATGTCAGTACCAAAAGACTATGAGGAAAATACCCCATTAGAAGAACAGTCATTAATTAACTTTTTAACGGATTTATCGTTAGTAGCTGATATTGATGAGGCAGATACTGAAAATGGCGTAACACTAATGACGATGCACTCGGCTAAGGGCCTTGAATTTCCAATTGTCTTTATAATGGGGATGGAAGAATCTTTATTCCCACATATTAGAGCGATTAAGAGTGAAGATGATCATGAAATGCAAGAAGAACGTCGTATTTGTTATGTAGCAATTACAAGGGCTGAAGAGGTGTTATATATCACTCATGCGACATCAAGAATGTTATTTGGTCGCCCTCAGTCAAATATGCCATCCAGATTTTTAAAGGAAATTCCAGAATCACTATTAGAAAATCATTCAAGTGGCAAACGACAAACGATACAACCTAAGGCAAAACCTTTTGCTAAACGCGGATTTAGTCAACGAACAACGTCAACGAAAAAACAAGTATTGTCATCTGATTGGAATGTAGGTGACAAAGTGATGCATAAAGCCTGGGGAGAAGGCATGGTGAGTAATGTAAACGAGAAAAATGGCTCAATCGAACTAGATATTATCTTTAAATCACAAGGGCCAAAACGTTTGTTAGCGCAATTTGCACCAATTGAAAAAAAGGAGGATTAAGGGATGGCTGATTTATCGTCTCGTGTGAACGAGTTACATGATTTATTAAATCAATACAGTTATGAATACTATGTAGAGGATAATCCATCTGTACCAGATAGTGAATATGACAAATTACTTCATGAACTGATTAAAATAGAAGAGGAGCATCCTGAGTATAAGACTGTAGATTCTCCAACAGTTAGAGTTGGCGGTGAAGCCCAAGCCTCTTTCAATAAAGTCAACCATGACACGCCAATGTTAAGTTTAGGGAATGCATTTAATGAGGATGATTTGAGAAAATTCGACCAACGCATACGTGAACAAATTGGCAACGTTGAATATATGTGCGAATTAAAAATTGATGGCTTAGCAGTATCATTGAAATATGTTGATGGATACTTCGTTCAAGGTTTAACACGTGGTGATGGAACAACAGGTGAAGATATTACCGAAAATTTAAAAACAATTCATGCGATACCTTTGAAAATGAAAGAACCATTAAATGTAGAAGTTCGTGGTGAAGCATATATGCCGAGACGTTCATTTTTACGATTAAATGAAGAAAAAGAAAAAAATGATGAGCAGTTATTTGCAAATCCAAGAAACGCTGCTGCGGGATCATTAAGACAGTTAGATTCTAAATTAACGGCAAAACGAAAGCTAAGCGTATTTATATATAGTGTCAATGATTTCACTGATTTCAATGCGCGTTCGCAAAGTGAAGCATTAGATGAGTTAGATAAATTAGGTTTTACAACGAATAAAAATAGAGCGCGTGTAAATAATATCGATGGTGTTTTAGAGTATATTGAAAAATGGACAAGCCAAAGAGAGTCATTACCTTATGATATTGATGGGATTGTTATTAAGGTTAATGATTTAGATCAACAGGATGAGATGGGATTCACACAAAAATCTCCTAGATGGGCCATTGCTTATAAATTTCCAGCTGAGGAAGTAGTAACTAAATTATTAGATATTGAATTAAGTATTGGACGAACAGGTGTAGTCACACCTACTGCTATTTTAGAACCAGTAAAAGTAGCTGGTACAACTGTATCAAGAGCATCTTTGCACAATGAGGATTTAATTCATGACAGAGATATTCGAATTGGTGATAGTGTTGTAGTGAAAAAAGCAGGTGACATCATACCTGAAGTTGTACGTAGTATTCCAGAACGTAGACCTGAGGATGCTGTCACATATCATATGCCAACCCATTGTCCAAGTTGTGGACATGAATTAGTACGTATTGAAGGCGAAGTAGCACTTCGTTGCATTAATCCAAAATGCCAAGCACAACTTGTTGAAGGATTGATTCACTTTGTATCAAGACAAGCCATGAATATTGATGGTTTAGGCACTAAAATTATTCAACAGCTTTATCAAAGCGAATTAATTAAAGATGTTGCTGATATTTTCTATTTAACAGAAGAAGATTTATTACCTTTAGACAGAATGGGGCAGAAAAAAGTTGATAATTTATTAGCTGCCATTCAACAAGCTAAGGACAACTCTTTAGAAAATTTATTATTTGGTCTAGGTATTAGGCATTTAGGTGTTAAAGCGAGCCAAGTGTTAGCAGAAAAATATGAAACGATAGATCGATTACTAACGGTAACTGAAGCGGAATTAGTAGAAATTCATGATATAGGTGATAAAGTAGCACAATCTGTAGTTACTTATTTAGAAAATGAAGATATTCGTGCTTTAATTCAAAAATTAAAAGATAAACATGTTAATATGATTTATAAAGGTATCAAAACATCAGATATTGAAGGACATCCTGAATTTAGTGGTAAAACGATAGTACTGACTGGTAAGCTACATCAAATGACACGCAATGAAGCATCTAAATGGCTTGCATCACAAGGTGCTAAAGTTACAAGTAGCGTTACTAAAAATACAGATGTCGTTATTGCTGGTGAAGATGCAGGTTCAAAATTAACAAAAGCACAAAGTTTAGGTATTGAAATTTGGACAGAGCAACAATTTGTAGATAAGCAAAATGAATTAAATAGTTAGAGGGGTATGTCGATGAAGCGTACATTAGTATTATTGATTACAGCTATCTTTATACTCGCTGCTTGTGGTAACCATAAGGATGACCAGGCTGGAAAAGATAATCAAAAACATAACAATAGTTCAAATCAAGTAAAAGAAATTGCAACGGATAAAAATGTACAAGGTGATAACTATCGTACATTGTTACCATTTAAAGAAAGCCAGGCAAGAGGACTTTTACAAGATAACATGGCAAATAGTTATAATGGCGGCGACTTTGAAGATGGTTTATTGAACTTAAGTAAAGAAGTATTTCCAACAGATAAATATTTGTATCAAGATGGTCAATTTTTGGACAAGAAAACAATTAATGCCTATTTAAATCCTAAGTATACAAAACGTGAAATCGATAAAATGTCTGAAAAAGATAAAAAAGACAAGAAAGCGAATGAAAATTTAGGACTTAATCCATCACACGAAGGTGAAACAGATCCTGAAAAGATTGCAGAAAAATCACCAGCCTATTTATCTAACATTTTAGAGCAAGATTTTTATGGTGGTGGAGATACAAAAGGTAAGAATATTAAAGGTATGACGATTGGTTTAGCTATGAATAGTGTTTATTACTATAAAAAAGAAAAAGATGGATCGACTTTTAGTAAAAAACTAGATGATAGCGAAGTTAAAAAGCAAGGTAAACAAATGGCTAGTGAGATATTATCAAGGTTACGTGAAAATGATGATTTAAAAGATATACCAATTCATTTTGCAATTTATAAGCAATCAAGTGAAGATTCAATCACACCAGGTGAATTTATCACTCAAGCGACTGCAGAAAAGAGTCAAACAAAGCTTAATGAATGGCATAATATCAATGAAAAATCAGCTTTATTACCTTCTTCAACAGCAGCAGATTATGATGAAAATTTAAATAATAATTTCAAGCAATTTAATGATAATTTGCAATCATATTTTTCTAATTTCACACAAGCAGTAGGGAAAGTTAAATTTGTTGATAAAAAGCCACAACGATTAGTAGTAGATTTACCAATCGATTACTATGGACAAGCTGAAACAATTGGTATTACACAGTACGTTACTGAACAAGCGAATAAATATTTCGATAAAATCGATAACTATGAAATTCGTATTAAAGATGGTAACCAACCACGTGCTTTAATTAGTAAGACAAAAGATGACAAAGAACCGCAAGTTCATATTTACAGTAATTAATTGTAAATTAAAGATAATAAAAAGGTACCAATGTTAGTCATAATTTTGATTAACATTAGTACCTTTTTAATTTGTTAAGACTTATGAATTATTTTTCTCTAACGATGTCACGAACTTTGTTTAAGTCAGTTTCAACAAATGCACCAGGTTTTTTAGTAAGTTTACTTACAACATATGTAACGATTACACTTACAATAAATCCAGGAATAATTTCATATAAGCCGAATATTTCGTTGATATGTGCCAATGGTTTAATCCACGCAATCCAAACGATAACGACTAAGGCACCTGAAACCATTCCACTTACAGCACCGGCACGTGTCAAACCTTTCCAGTAAAGTGCAAATAGCACAAGTGGACTGAACGATGCACCAAATCCGGCCCAAGCGTTACCTACTAAGTTTAGAATTGTGTCGTTTGGATTCCATGCAATCGCGATGGCAACAATTGCTACAACTAATACAGATAATCTTCCAATCATAACAAATTCTTTTTGGTGCGTTTTAGCTTTTTCTTCACCACGAATTAATTTATAAAAGTCTTCCGTTAGTGAACTAGATGTTACAAGTAATTGTGAAGAAATCGTGCTCATAATTGCAGCTAGAATCGCAGCAAGTAAGAAACCACCTACAAGAGGATGGAAGAGTACTTGACTCATCACGATGAATAATGTCTCAGGATCTTCTAGTTTAATATGATAAGCAGGTACGAATGCAATACCTGTTAAACCAACAGCCACAGCGCCTAATAAACCAACAGCCATCCAGCTAATACCTAAACGTCTAGCTTTAGGTAGCATCTTGTGTGATTTAATAGACATAAACCTTACAATGATATGAGGTTGACCGAAATAACCTAATCCCCATGAAAATAGAGAGATAATTCCTATAAATGATAACCCTTTAAATAAATTTAAATTTGTAGGTTTCATAGCTGCTACATCATGAAACGTTCCCCAGCCGTTTAAATTCATCATAGCAACAATAGGGACCATAACCATCGCAATTAACATAATGACACCTTGGAAGAAATCTGTAATTGATACAGCTAAATATCCACCAAAGAAAGTATAGAAAATGACAATGAAAGCAACTAATATTAAACCGAAATGATAATCTAATCCAAAAGCACTTTCAAATAGTTTACCACCAGATACGAAACCAGAATGTGTATATAATGTAAAGAATACTACGATAATCAATCCAGAAATAATCTTTAACACATTATTTTTATCGTTTAAACGATTTTTAAAGAAATCTGGTAATGTAATTGCATCTCCAGCTAATTCGGTATAAACACGAAGTCTAGGAGCAACAACAAAGTAATTTATATAAGCACCTAATGTTAAACCGATTGTAATCCACATAGCTGATAGACCAGTGCTATAGACAGAACCAGGTAGCCCCATAATCATCCATCCACTCATATCTGAAGCTCCAGCTGATAATGCAGTAATATACGGTCCAATACTACGTCCACCTAACATGTACTCGCTTAGGTTACCAGTTGCTTGCTTGTAACCGTAAAAGCCAATAACGATTAGTATCAAGAAGTAGACGGCAATCATAATATAAGTTTGCCAATTGGCATCTACTTGTTGACTTAATGCTGTCCCCATTGTAAGCATGATAAACACTCCCTTTATTTAATTTATAATTTAGTTACTTGAAAACATTATACATAAAGATAAATGTTTAGAAAAGTAGGAAAATTAAATTTATTCTTTTTGAAATACTTGCATACCAATATAGAAAGCGTTTTCGTATTTTTTGGATATGAGCAAATTTTTATAATTAAAATTGCATAATCATAATATTGAATTGGGTTGTCTAATATTAAAAGAGTGTTGTTTTCATAAAAAATGATTTGATAAACGAATGATAATGTTTATACAGTTTATATGAAATTAAAGTAGCACCTCATAAATACTTAGATTTTTAATTGGAAATTTGATACAATTTAGTGATGAATGACTTAAAGGAGGCTTTTATTAATGACAAAAGTAACACGTGAAGAAGTTGAGCATATCGCGAATCTTGCAAGACTTCAAATTTCTCCTGAAGAAACGGAAGAAATGGCCAACACATTAGAAAGCATTTTAGATTTTGCAAAACAAAATGATAGCGCTGATACAGAAGGCGTTGAACCTACATATCACGTTTTAGATTTACAAAACGTTTTACGTGAAGATAAAGCAATTAAAGGTATTCCACAAGAATTAGCTTTGAAAAATGCCAAAGAAACAGAAGATGGACAATTTAAAGTGCCTACAATCATGAATGAGGAGGACGCGTAAGATGAGCATTCGCTACGAATCGGTTGAGAATTTATTAACTTTAATAAAAGACAAAAAAATCAAACCATCTGATGTTGTTAAAGATATATATGATGCAATTGAAGAGACTGATCCAACAATTAAGTCTTTTCTAGCGCTGGATAAAGAAAATGCAATCAAAAAAGCGCAAGAATTGGATGAATTACAAGCAAAAGATCAAATGGATGGCAAATTATTTGGTATTCCAATGGGTATAAAAGATAACATTATTACAAACGGATTAGAAACAACATGTGCAAGTAAAATGTTAGAAGGTTTTGTGCCAATTTACGAATCTACTGTAATGGAAAAACTACATAATGAAAATGCCGTTTTAATCGGTAAATTAAATATGGATGAGTTTGCAATGGGTGGTTCAACAGAAACATCTTATTTCAAAAAAACAGTTAACCCATTTGACCATAAAGCAGTGCCAGGTGGTTCATCAGGTGGATCTGCAGCAGCAGTTGCAGCTGGCTTAGTACCATTTAGCTTAGGTTCAGACACAGGTGGTTCAATTAGACAACCGGCTGCATATTGTGGCGTTGTCGGTATGAAACCAACATACGGTCGTGTATCTCGATTTGGATTAGTTGCTTTTGCATCTTCATTAGACCAAATTGGTCCATTGACTCGAAATGTAAAAGATAATGCAATCGTATTAGAAGCTATTTCTGGTGCAGATGTTAATGACTCTACAAGTGCACCAGTTGATGATGTAGACTTTACATCTGAAATTGGTAAAGATATTAAAGGATTAAAAGTTGCATTACCTAAAGAATACTTAGGTGAAGGTGTAGCTGATGACGTAAAAGAAGCAGTTCAAAACGCTGTAGAAACTTTAAAATCTTTAGGTGCTGTCGTTGAGGAAGTATCATTGCCAAATACTAAATTTGGTATTCCATCATATTACGTGATTGCATCATCAGAAGCTTCGTCAAACCTTTCTCGTTTTGACGGAATTCGTTATGGTTATCATTCTAAAGAAGCTCATTCATTAGAAGAATTATATAAAATGTCAAGATCTGAAGGTTTCGGTAAAGAAGTAAAACGTCGTATTTTCTTAGGTACATTTGCATTAAGTTCAGGTTACTATGATGCTTACTATAAAAAATCTCAAAAAGTTAGAACATTGATTAAAAATGACTTTGATAAAGTATTCGAAAATTATGATGTAGTAGTTGGTCCAACAGCGCCTACAACTGCGTTTAATTTAGGTGAAGAAATTGATGATCCATTAACAATGTATGCCAATGATTTATTAACAACACCAGTAAACTTAGCTGGATTACCTGGTATTTCTGTTCCTTGTGGACAATCAAATGGCCGACCAATCGGTTTACAGTTCATTGGTAAACCATTCGATGAAAAAACGTTATATCGTGTCGCTTATCAATATGAAACACAATACAATTTACATGACGTTTATGAAAAATTATAAGGAGTGGAAATCATGCATTTTGAAACAGTTATAGGACTTGAAGTTCACGTAGAGTTAAAAACGGACTCAAAAATGTTTTCTCCATCACCAGCGCATTTTGGAGCAGAACCTAACTCAAATACAAATGTTATCGACTTAGCATATCCAGGTGTCTTACCAGTTGTTAATAAGCGTGCAGTAGACTGGGCAATGCGTGCTGCAATGGCACTAAATATGGAAATCGCAACAGAATCTAAGTTTGACCGTAAGAACTATTTCTATCCAGATAATCCAAAAGCATATCAAATTTCTCAATTTGATCAACCAATTGGTGAAAATGGATATATCGATATCGAAGTCGACGGTGAAACAAAACGAATCGGTATTACTCGTCTTCACATGGAAGAAGATGCTGGTAAGTCAACACATAAAGGTGAGTATTCATTAGTTGACTTGAACCGTCAAGGTACACCGCTAATTGAAATCGTATCTGAACCAGATATTCGTTCACCTAAAGAAGCATATGCATATTTAGAAAAATTGCGTTCAATTATTCAATACACTGGTGTATCAGACGTTAAGATGGAAGAGGGATCTTTACGTTGTGATGCTAACATCTCTTTACGTCCATATGGTCAAGAAAAATTTGGTACTAAAGCCGAATTGAAAAACTTAAACTCATTTAACTATGTACGTAAAGGTTTAGAATATGAAGAAAAACGCCAAGAAGAAGAATTGTTAAATGGTGGAGAAATCGGACAAGAAACACGTCGATTTGATGAATCTACAGGTAAAACAATTTTAATGCGTGTTAAAGAAGGTTCTGATGATTACCGTTACTTCCCAGAGCCTGACATTGTACCTTTATATATTGATGATGCTTGGAAAGAGCGTGTTCGTCAGACAATTCCTGAATTACCAGATGAACGTAAAGCTAAGTATGTAAATGAATTAGGTTTACCTGCATACGATGCACACGTATTAACATTGACTAAAGAAATGTCAGATTTCTTTGAATCAACAATTGAACACGGTGCAGATGTTAAATTAACATCTAACTGGTTAATGGGTGGCGTAAACGAATATTTAAATAAAAATCAAGTAGAATTATTAGATACTAAATTAACACCAGAAAATTTAGCAGGTATGATTAAACTTATCGAAGACGGAACAATGAGCAGTAAAATTGCGAAGAAAGTCTTCCCAGAGTTAGCAGCTAAAGGTGGTAATGCTAAACAGATTATGGAAGATAATGGCTTAGTTCAAATTTCTGATGAAGCAACACTTCTAAAATTTGTAAATGAAGCATTAGACAATAACGAACAATCAGTTGAAGATTACAAAAATGGTAAAGGCAAAGCTATGGGCTTCTTAGTTGGTCAAATTATGAAAGCGTCTAAAGGTCAAGCTAATCCACAATTAGTAAATCAACTATTAAAACAAGAATTAGATAAAAGATAATTTAAATCATCAAACTATGAAGATTTAAAAAATAAACCCTTGATTGCTGACTTAGATGCAATCGAGGGTTTATTTATATCTATAGAAGTCAAATTACTTTTAACTTTATTCATTGTACATGTTAATGGTAAAAATATTAATTTTATTAATGCGTTAGCTTTAATTATATTAAGGCAAACTGTATAATAAAAAGGTATAAAACATTTTTGTATAAAGACAACATTATATTTACAACATCATTTTAAAGGTAAAATAGCATAACTGACGAAGTCTATATAATGAAGAACGGCAAAAAATGCTGAATAAATAACAAGCTTTGTACATATTGAGATAGTATTTGTTTAAGATACAAGTTGGTCTTTAACGATATTAAGAATGATGAAATAAGACTGAGCCTGGGTCATAAATTCAATGTCCTAGGCACTACAATGTTATATTGGCTGTAGTTGACTGAAAGAAAATACGCTTGTAACAAGCTTTTTTCAATTCTAGTGGGGCCCCAACATAGAAGCTGACTTTCTGTCAGCTTACAATAATGTGCAAGTTGGGGTGGGGCCCCAACATAGAGAATTTCGAAAGGAAATTCTACAGACAATGCAAGTTGGGGTAGAACGAAATAAATTTTGTTAAATATTATTTCTGTCCCACTCCCTATTAGACGAAACAAAGATGAAGTTAAAATATATGAATTTTAAGTAGAGGGATAAGATATGAGGAAACGTGCTAGAATCATTTATAACCCGACATCAGGTAAAGAGCTATTTAAAAGAGAATTACCTGATGCCTTAATAAAATTAGAAAAAGCGGGATATGAAACGAGTGCATATGCAACCGAGAAAATAGGTGATGCCACACTTGAAGCAGAAAGAGCTATGCATGAAAATTATGATGTATTAATCGCTGCAGGTGGTGATGGAACATTAAATGAAGTAGTTAATGGTATCGCAGAAAAGCCTAATCGTCCTAAGCTAGGTGTCATTCCTATGGGTACTGTTAATGACTTTGGACGTGCATTGCATATACCTAATGACATCATGGGGGCACTTGATGTCATCATTGAAGGTCATTCTACTAAAGTAGATATTGGTAAAATGAATAATCGATACTTTATTAATTTAGCTGCAGGCGGACAATTGACGCAAGTCTCTTATGAAACACCGAGTAAATTGAAATCTATTGTTGGTCCATTTGCTTATTACATCAAAGGTTTCGAAATGTTACCTCAAATGAAAGCTGTAGATTTAAGAATTGAATATGATGGTAATGTTTTCCAAGGAGAAGCATTATTATTCTTTTTAGGTTTAACAAATTCAATGGCAGGATTTGAAAAATTAGTGCCGGACGCTAAGTTAGATGACGGCTATTTTACGTTAATTATAGTTGAAAAATCAAACCTTGCAGAACTTGGTCATATTATGACTTTAGCTTCAAGAGGAGAACATACTAAGCATCCTAAAGTTATTTATGAAAAAGCAAAGGCAATTAATATTTCATCATTCACAGACTTACAACTAAATGTAGATGGAGAATATGGTGGTAAATTACCAGCGAATTTCTTAAATCTAGAACGTCATATAGATGTCTTTGCACCTAATGATATTGTAAATGAAGAGTTAATAAATAATGATCATGTTGATGACAATTTAATCGAAGAATAAACAGAAATAGTGAAATATATAATGGCAGGTTAGGAAGCGCATAATTTTGTTCCTAACCTGTTCATTTTGGAGGTAAAATTTTGCAAGCAATAGCTAAAAATGACATAAAAACGGGAACAGTTGTTGATTTAACGCATGAAGGCCATGGTGTCGTAAAAATAGATCGCTTTCCTATTTTCATACCACAAGCTTTAATTAATGAACAAATTGAATATAAAATTATCAAAGTAAAAAAGAACTTTGCGATAGGTAAGTTGCTTAATATAAATACGAGAAGTGAGAATCGTGTTGCACCGCCATGTATATATTATGAACGTTGTGGTGGGTGCCAACTTCAACACTTATCATACGAAGCACAACTTGAAATGAAAAAGGAACAAGTGATTAATTTGTTTCAGCGAAAAGCGCATTTTGATAATTCTAAGATTAACGATACAGTTGGCATGACAGATCCTTGGAGATATCGAAACAAGTCCCAGATTCCAGTTGGTAAGAATGAACAGAATGAAGTTATTATGGGCTTTTATCGTCAAAGAAGCCATGACATTATTGACATGGAAAGTTGTTTAATACAAGATTCACAACATCAAGAAGTGATGAATGAAGTTAAATCTATTTTAAAAGATTTAAATGTAAGTATTTATCAAGAACAATTGAAAAAAGGTTTAATGAGACATTTGGTTGTAAGAACAGGATATCATACAGACGAAATGATGATTATTTTTGTAACTAATGGTAAAAAGTGGCCACAAAAAAATGCTGTTGTTGAGAAGATATTAGATGCATTTCCTAATGTGACAAGCATTAAACAAAACATTAATGATAGCCACTCTAATGTTATTATGGGACGTCAATCTATAACGCTATATGGTAAAGATACAATTATTGATCAATTAACAGATAGTACATTTAAAATAAGTGATCAGTCATTCTACCAAATTAATTCTGAACAAACAGAGAAATTATATAATAAAGCAATTGAGTATGCGCAATTGACAGGTAATGAAGTTGTATTAGATACCTATTGTGGTATTGGAACAATAGGGCTATATATGGCACCACTTGCAAAACATGTATACGGTGTTGAAGTAGTACCTTCTGCAATTGAAGACGCACAACAAAATGCGACTATAAACCAATGCAATAATACAACTTTTGTCTGTGGGAAAGCTGAAGAAGTTATTTTACAATGGAAAGCACAAGGGATTAAACCAGATGTTGTAATGGTTGATCCGCCAAGAAAGGGCTGTGACGAAACGTTTATTCAGACTTTGCTTACATTAGAACCTAAGCGTATTGTCTATATTTCATGTAATCCCGCAACACAGCAACGTGATGCATTATTATTAGCTGAAAAATATCAACTTGAAGAGGTAACACCGGTAGATATGTTTCCACAAACAACACATGTTGAGACAGTGGCATTATTCAATTTGAAATAGCGCACATGATTTGAGATAAAATTTCGCCTTAATAAGTGAAGAAAGAAGTCGTATATTAAAATTTTATTACAGCCAATTTACTTTCTTGATATGAACTTTTTAAATTAAATGTGACATTGTATACTATATTTAAAGAAGAATAAGAATGTCATGATCGGGAGGGTTGGTAATGCATAAAATTGATTTAACGACAAATAATTTTCGAATGCGAAGGTTTATTATCTTGCAACTTGTTATTGCGTTATTCGTGATTTTATTTACGTATAAGTGGGCGTTAGGTGTCACAGCGGTTGTCGATCAAAATATCATCATCAATCTTGTATATGGGTTTGCTGGATTCATTATTTTATTGATTTTACATGAACTTATCCATAGAGCATTATTTCTTTTATTTAAAAAAGATAGCAAACCTATGTTTAATATAAAAAAAGACAGAATCTTATTCCAAACAGCAGATGCTTGCTTCAACAAATGGCAATTCTCAATTATTATGCTGTCACCACTAATCCTATTAAGTACTGGCTTGCTTATTTTAATTAAGGTATTTGGTTATTCATCACTTATTTTTATGTTTAGTATGCATACCGCTTATTGCTTTATAGATATTCTGCTTGTTGCATTAACAATATCTAGTAGTTTTAAATATGTTCAACAAGATGAAGATAGTATTTATTTGTATCATCAAAAGCCGACTCAATAATAAATTTTAATATGATGATACCAACAAAATGAATTTGCTTGAATTATTTCAGATTACCTATGTTTTCTTACTCAATCGTCTTCATCATCATGCTTAAATAGCAATTGATTTTATAACAACTTGTAGTTATCTCAATATAGTTATCGCTAAGTGCAAGATTTATGTAAAAAAATCGTACACAGCGTATAATTATGTTGAGATATTTTTGTGCGTTATAAAAGTAAAAATTAGTAGGGAGGTGAGCACTTGACTGAGAGACGAATTATTCATATAGATATGGACTATTTTTTTGCACAAGTCGAAATGAGAGATAACCCCAAATTGAAAGGGAAACCAGTCATTGTTGGTGGTAAAGCAAGCAGTAGGGGTGTTGTCTCTACGGCATCCTATGAAGCACGAAAATACGGCGTCCATTCAGCAATGCCTATGTCACAAGCGCATAAATTATGTCCAAATGGATACTTTGTCACAAGTAATTTTGGTGCTTACCGAGAAACATCTGCGCAGATTATGTCTATTTTCCGAAGTTATACAGATAAGGTAGAACCGATGTCATTGGATGAAGCGTATTTAGATATTACAGAATTAGTGAGACCAGACCTTCCTGCTTCGAAAATTGCTCAGTATATTAGAAAAGATATTCTAGAGCAGACACATTTAACAGCATCTGCAGGTGTTTCTTATAACAAATTTTTAGCTAAATTAGCGAGTGGTATGAATAAACCTGATGGTATGACTGTGATTGATTATCAAAATGTCCATGATATTTTGATGACATTGGATATTGGAGATTTTCCAGGCGTAGGTAAAGCTTCCAAAAAAGTAATGCATGATAATGGTATTTTTAACGGTAGAGATTTATATGAGAAAACGGAATTTGAATTAATACGTTTGTTTGGAAAAAGAGGTCGGGGTTTATATAACAAGGCACGCGGTATTGACCATAGTGAAGTGAAATCATCAAGAGTAAGAAAATCAGTAGGGACTGAACGCACATTTGCAACAGACGTGAATGATGATGAAGAGATTTTAAGAAAAGTATGGGAATTGTCAGGTAAAACAGCTGAACGTCTAAATAAATTACAGAAGTCAGCTAAAACTGTAACGGTTAAAATTAAAACTTATCAATTTGAAACGCTATCTAAACAGATGAGTTTAAGAGATTCGGTTAGTTCTGAAGAAGATATTTATAATATTGCATATTTACTTTATAACGATTTAAAAGACCCTGATGTACCAATTCGACTTATTGGTGTCACTGTAGGTAATTTAGAACAATCAACTTATAAAAATATGACGATATATGACTTTATATAAAATAAAGCTCCCTGCAAAGTTTACATTTTTACAATGCTTACTTTTGAAGGGAGTATTTTATTTAGTCCTAGCCTTTATCTTTTAGATTTTTACCATAAATATTAGTTACATATGTTAAATTTTCATAATTTTTCAGTAGCCTAAAAGTAATCATTGCGCATGCTTTGGCATCATTCAATGCATCATGATGACCATGAAAATCTAATTGATAAAACTCCATCATATGTTTTAAACCGTATCGATACGAATCAACGGTTCTTTTAGCAAGTTGATAACTACAAAAGTAAGTTAAATTTGGAGTTGGTAAACCAATATTTTGAATGCTTTGATGTAAGACGTTTATATCAAATGCCGCGTTATGTGCGACAACAGGTAAATCTGCAATAAATTGCATCATATATGGAAATACGTAGTCAAACGTAGGTGCATTTTCAACATCTTCTGGTTGTATGCCATGAATTTTAATATTTTGTTGTGAAAAATAGTCTTGCGGATTCACAAGAGTATGAAATGTTTCTGTTATTTGACTATCAATGACTTTAACCATTCCGACAGAACAAATACTTGTACGTTTACCATTTGCTGTTTCAAAATCAAGTGCAACAAACGCATCTTGTATCATGTAGTCAATCCTTTCAATTAATTAAATGTATATATTAATAGACTTTTAGTCATTTGCTTACAAACGATACATAATATTATACGTGAAGGTATAACGTGAAATCTATCATTTGGATGTAACTCTGATTAAAAAGTAAATGATGATATGCTTTAAAATCGTCAAATTAATTCAACATCAAATTTAGAGTTATTAACATTAGTAGTTTAAAAAATAAATGACTAAAAATACAATAATTAGCCTTGAAAATGAAAAAACGCAGATCAATGATTCAGAAAATGAATCTAGTGATCTCCGTAAAGCAAAATAATATAGACATTGGGTTATTGTAAGTGACCCAAATGCCTATCATGTCGTATGATATTTATCTGTCTATTGTAGTGATGTTTAATTATTCTTCGTCGAATGTACGAGCGCCAAGTTCTTTTTCGTAAAGATATAATGCATTGCTGTCATCGCCGATACGAGTTAAATAATTGATGTGAGTTTCAAACATTGATTCTTCTTCGACTTGTTCATCTAAGAACCAGTTTAAGAATGAGATAGTTGCATAATCTTTATCTTGACGAGCGATTTCAGATAAGTTATAGAAACGTCTTGTTACTTCTTGTTCTTGAGATAAGCTGTCTTTGAAAGTTTCTAGTATGCTTGAAAAGTCAATTTTTGGTGCTGAAACTGCTCTGAATTCTGCATGTGCACCTCTGTCGTTAATATAGTTATAAATCTTTTGTCCATGGAAACGTTCTTCTTTAGCTTGTTGAATGAAGAAGTTTGCAAATCCTTCGTACGATTCTTTATCACAGTATGCTGCCATTGCCATATATGCGTGTGCTGCAAAGTACTCATGGTTCATTTGATCATTTAATGCTTCTAATAAATTTTTACTTAACATTTTGATACACCTCTTATTTGTAAATTAAAATTACTATGAATTAAACTTAGTATAACAAACTCATTCTCAATTGTAAATAATAATAATTATAATTTAATGCCTTATTTTAGCACTCTAATTGAGAAAATGTATCATTTAGCGATATTTAATTGAGAATAAATATCATTTTTAATTATCTAAATGAGAATGATTATAATTTAGAAACACTGTATCAATTTGTGATTGAGAAACTTTTTTGAAGTTGCCTTGTCATGTTATAATGATGCGAGTGGAAATTTGAGGAGGAAACACATGAGACAGTGGACGGCAATCCATCTAGCGAAATTGGCGCGTAAAGCAAGTAGAGCAGTAGGTAAAAGAGGAACAGATTTACCTGGACAAATCGCTAGAAAAGTGGATACAGATATATTAAGAAAATTAGCAGAGCAAGTTGATGATATTGTATTTATCAGTGGAACAAATGGTAAAACAACGACTTCAAACTTAATTGGACATACTTTAAAAGCAAATAATATTCAAATTATACACAATAATGAAGGTGCTAATATGGCTGCAGGTATAACTTCTGCATTCATCATGCAATCAACACCTAAGACTAAAATTGCGGTAATCGAAATTGATGAAGGTTCGATTCCACGTGTGTTAAAAGAAGTTACACCTTCAATGATGGTATTTACTAATTTCTTTAGAGATCAAATGGATCGCTTCGGTGAAATTGATATTATGGTTAATAACATTGCAGAGACAATTAGTAATAAAGGCATCAAATTATTGCTAAATGCTGATGATCCATTTGTGAGTCGTTTGAAAATCGCAAGTGATACGATTGTGTACTATGGTATGAAAGCACATGCCCATGAATTTGAACAAAGTACGATGAATGAAAGTAGATATTGTCCAAACTGTGGTCGCTTATTGCAATACGATTATATTCATTATAATCAAATTGGTCATTATCACTGTCAGTGTGGTTTCAAACGAGAGCAAGCAAAATATGAAATATCAAGTTTTGATGTGGCACCGTTTTTATATTTAAATATCAATGATGAAAAATATGATATGAAAATTGCAGGTGACTTTAACGCTTATAACGCGTTAGCAGCATATACTGTTTTAAGAGAGCTAGGGTTAAATGAACAAACAATTAAAAATGGCTTTGAAACGTATACATCAGACAATGGTCGTATGCAGTACTTTAAAAAAGAACGAAAAGAAGCGATGATCAATTTAGCTAAAAATCCTGCAGGAATGAATGCAAGTTTATCAGTTGGTGAACAATTAGAAGGCGAAAAAGTGTATGTTATTTCGCTAAATGATAACGCTGCAGATGGTCGAGATACTTCATGGATTTATGATGCAGATTTTGAAAAATTATCTAAGCAACAAATTGAAGCTATCATCGTGACAGGTACACGAGCAGAAGAACTTCAATTGCGATTGAAGTTAGCAGAGGTTGAAGTACCAATTATAGTTGAGCGTGATATTTATAAAGCAACGGCAAAGACTATGGATTATAAAGGTTTCACAGTTGCAATACCAAACTATACATCATTAGCGCCTATGCTTGAACAATTAAACCGTTCGTTTGAAGGAGGTCAATCATAATATGCATGAATTGACTATTTATCATTTTATGTCAGATAAATTAAATTTATACAGTGATATAGGAAATATTATTGCTTTAAGACAACGTGCTAAAAAACGAAATATTAAAGTTAATGTCGTAGAAATCAATGAAACAGAAGGTATTACCTTTGATGAATGTGATATTTTCTTTATCGGTGGTGGAAGTGATAGAGAACAAGCATTAGCAACAAAAGAATTAAGTAAAATTAAGACACCACTTAAAGAAGCGATTGAAGATGGTATGCCGGGATTAACGATTTGTGGAGGCTATCAATTTTTAGGGAAAAAATATATCACGCCTGATGGTACAGAATTAGAAGGGTTAGGTATTTTAGATTTTTATACTGAATCAAAGACAAACCGATTAACAGGAGATATTGTTATCGAAAGTGATACTTTTGGAACTATTGTAGGTTTTGAAAATCACGGTGGTAGAACATATCATGATTTCGGTACACTTGGTCATGTTACTTTTGGTTATGGTAATAATGATGAAGATAAAAAAGAAGGCATTCATTATAAAAATTTATTAGGTACTTATTTACATGGACCAATTTTACCTAAAAATTACGAAATCACTGATTATCTGTTAGAAAAAGCTTGTGAACGTAAGGGTATTCCGTTTGAGCCTAAAGAAATAGATAATGAAGCGGAAATACAAGCGAAACAAGTATTAATAGACAGAGCAAATAGACAGAAGAAATCTCGTTAACTCTGAACATCGCATCAATGGATTTAATATTGATAAACGATGAAGTTTAGTAATTAATCATATATGTATAAACACACACATTATTTTGGATGGAAACAACCAAATTGATGTGTGTTTTTTTGTTCTAGTGAATAATTATTATACAATGAGTATCTATCCTAGAATTATCAATAGTAATGGTGATTATGCAACATGAAAAAATGAATGATGAAAGGAATTTGACGATGAAGCCTACTAAAGTGATATTAAAAGATGCATCTTATTTACATAGCAAAACATCGATAACATTTATTTTAAAAGATGTAGTTATCGAAGAAGATAATAAAATTTATTATTTCGACACTAGTGCAACTTTCGAAGATCAAGAAGTTAAATTTGAATTTGCACTCTTTGATAGTGACATGGACAATTTGAAACATATGGATTGCGACAATCCTGTTACTGAAATATATTTTATAGAACCTGATTTACATTTTACAATTATTGATTTTAATCAAGAACTGCTTTGTATTTATATTGATTTTGATTCTGGTTTAAGGCATTCAAACATGGCAACAGAATCTGGTATTTCATTAAGGATAAATGTTGCTAAATCAGATTTTACTAAATTTATTAATGAATTAGCCTCTTTACATTAATGATTTAAATCTGATATGTAATTACAATCAAAAAAGACAGCCACATCCCTCCGTAGTTTAGGCGTGTGGCTATATTTGAGTCTGAATATTTATGCTTGTAATTTTAAAAAGGGACATGCTATATACGATAAAAAGAGGCGGGGACATAAATCAATGTTCTATGCTCTACGAAGTTATATTGGCAGTAGTTGACTG